>JGI24021J15306_10001098_pt1 | contig 24974 bp, 12 predicted proteins | sample Ectturendosymbi1_FD_15306 | JGI IMG/M metagenome (IMG submission 15306) | reverse complement strand
GAATTGTTCCTGATAAAATTATCTTTGACCTTAGAAAATTTTATTGCAAAATACCAAAAGGTTTGTGAGATATCTTGGGCCAAACTTGGCACGAAATAAAAAACTAGAAAAGTGGGGTACCTTTGTCGCCGTGGTTACCCATGACTGGAGTGAAAATTTGCGTTGAAAAATTTTTTCACATATTCATTATGATATGACAAGTTTACCATACAAAATTCATGAATGGTTCTCAGTGTTTTCATAGAGAAAAAATTTGTCAAAGTTTGGGCAAAAACTACAAATTTTGTGTAGCACAGAGGTCTAATATTCACTATTTTTCATTATACCATTGTTATTCAAGCTGGCACTGTTACTTCACAAATTCATCATTAAATTCTAGAATTCTGTTGTGTCTTGTGCAAAGTCAATTGCTTGTTGAAGCGGAATGAAACTGAAAGATTTCATGTTTCATTTCACTTAACACTTTGACGAACGGTCTACGAATATATCATACCTGCATTTCAGCCTAAAACCACCAGTTTTCGATTGCCTTACCAACGCCATAGCTCCTCCGCCGATTGCGCTAGAGAGCTGTATAAGGGCTCAAACGGATAGGCCAGTCTTCTAGTCTGCACTCGAAAAAAATTTTTGTTTGGAGTTGCGGATTTCTTGTAAGTGACGTCATAAGGGAAGATGTTTTAGGGCCATTTTGGCTCATGCTGCCTGGCCTAGGGCCCAAGCGCTAGGCCAAAGTATTTCGCTGAAGTTTTCACTGAAAACTAGTCTCGAGTCCGAGTCTTTTGAGCCTTTGATCGACTTTTCAGCGTTTCTGGTTCAAAAGCAATGATCTAAAATTTAGATTTAGTTATGATCTAAAATTTAGATCATAACTTTTGAACCAGAAATGCTAGAAAGTAAAATACTTTAGCCTAGAGGTTGGGCCCTAGGCCAGGCAACATGAGCCAAAATGACCCAAAAACTACTTCACTTATGACGTCACTCACAAAAAATTCGCAACCCCAAACCAACACATTTTTCTTCGAGTGCAGACTAGAAGACGGGCTTATCCGTTTGAGCCCTTATACAGCTCTCTAGCGCAATCGGCGGAGGAGCTATGGGCGTTGGTAAGGCAACTGAAAATTGCTGGTTTTAGGTTGAAATTCAGGTATGACATTTTCGTAGACCGTTCGTCAAAGTGTTAAGTGAAATGAAACAAAATTTTTCAGATTCATTCCACTTAAACAAGCAATTGACTTTGCACAAGACACAACAGAATTCTAAAATTTAATAATGAATTTGTGAAGTAACAATGCTAGCTTGAATAGCAATGGTATAATGAAAAATAGTGAATATTAAGACCTCTGTGCTACACAAAATTTGTAGTTTTTACACAAATTTGTCAATTTTTTTCTCTGTGAAAACATTGAGAACCATTCATGAATTTCTTATGGTAAACTTGTCATATCATAATGAATATGAAAAAAAATTTTCAACGCAAATTTTCACTGCGGTCATGGTAACCAAGGCGACAAAGGTATCCCACTTTTCTAGTTTTTCATTTCGTTCCAAGTTTGGCCCAAGATATCTCACAAAGCTTTTGATATTTTGCAATAAAATTTTCTAAGGTCAAAGATAATTTTATCAGGAACAATTCTTCCAAATATGAGCAAAAACTATTAAGAAATAAAACCGTGGCGAGGTTTGAAAATTTTCGAAAATTTGTAGCAAGAGTTAGAAACAGTCAATTTTGGGAGTCCATGACCACTGATCTTTGAAAGTCACAATGTAGATAATGTTATTTTTTCAATTTTTGGCAAAGTTGCTAGCATCCCTGAAAAATTAAGGTTGTTCACTAATGTAGTTTGGCAGTAATAAGGATTTAAACATGACCAAATGTGAACAATTTGCACCCCTGGCCATGCACCCCCAACCAAAAAAGCTTTGTAACCATGTCATTTCTTGACAGATTTCATTCAAATTTTGCAGATGTTCATCATATGGGGTAATGACAATGTGAGTAAAATTTCAGGAAAATTGAAGAGGGATTACTTGACCACTTCCTGAGAATTGACACGGAATGGCCCTATTATTAATGATTTCTGAAGACAGAGAAGAAAGTCTAATCGTGTACAGTAACTTACTGTTCAACCAAGATCAAAACGAATACACCACAGCAACAAATTCACTAAAAATACGTTAGAATCATCATAAACCTTTCATGGTCAACCCATTCAAAACACAAAAAAGTCGCAGATCTCAGAGATTAAGGCTGTCTTTGGAATCTTGTCACTCTTAATATTATTAAAAATGTTAGCATCTGTAAACATTCTAACAACTCTGAAAGCCATAATATTTTATGACACTCCATTCACTAATATTGTCACTATGTTTCTAAATATGTTTATTAAAATTTTCGTGTAGTTGAAAATAATTGAAACAACATATTTTGACCATGTTGGAGATATCGAAATAATCTCAACAAGCTCCACCTTTTTTCAATTCCTTAGGTTCAGCAACACTCATTAGTGATTGCACCAACACCAATTTAGTAGACTAAAAATTTACGGAAGCAGTGGTTCTGAAAATGAATAATATACAAACGCAAAAACATACATTTGACGAGCAACAAACTAACGGAGGATGCAAAACTTTTTTACGACTAACTTTAGAAAGAAACTTTTCATCTAGCTGGACCTCCAATTAATCTGATAGTCAGTTTTCATTCAGGTCAATGGAATCTGAGGCAATCAATATTCTGTTGGCTTCATTGAGCAGCTTCTTGAATTTGGAAACATAATAACTTGGAGAATTACAGAATGTTTGCGGTGCTTAATGAGTTTACTCCACCGCGTATACATATGCCGTCATTCTAATTCAGATACGACAGAGTGTACATGAAGTACCGCTCTTGTTTTCATCCAGTAACTTTTTCAGCTAGTATAGGGTAGTTTGGGGGTTGTGGCTTTTGAGGGCGTCTGTCAGATACAACACAACACATAAAACATTTGTAACTGTTCGTTCAGAATACTAGGGGAAGGGTTTTTTAAAGGAAAATGTTAGGTACCTGGTATGGACCCTGTAGGGACCCGATTTCCCTGATTCTAGAGACCCGAATCGGGTCCTTAAACACCTTTCAAAAAACCTGCTAGGAGTATAAAAAACTTGCACTTGGATTTATTAACAACTTTGTTAGCTATGGAAATTTAATTTTGCCTCAATATTTTTGTCTTCCTTGCTCGCACCTACCAGTGATGACCCAGCAAATGCCTTGTTTTAAGATAGGAAAAGTACACCGAACAGTACCGTATGCTTGAAAATCGGTGAACATTTCACCTAACCAAACCTGTCTGGTTATGGTTTATTCATGCATCTTTGTAACTCAAATCAGAAGACAACGCAAAATGCAACATGAGGAAAGAGAGTAAAATCAAACAGCAGAAATTAANTGGATGCTGATAAAAATATAAACACATTAAAAAGTTCGGGTTTAGCAAATTGATGTGCTCTCACATATTTTAATCACTAAGGGTTGGTGAAAGATCTTATGGGTCAACTTCTCAGCCAGCCCTGTTGCTAGCCCGAATCAAATTCTAAATCGAAGACGTTTCACATGTAATAACGTACAGAGGCGTTTTCATTCTGGGTAAATGATACTTTTGCAAAAAAGTAAGCTTCGTGTGATATTTGTGAAGTGATGCAATATCATAAAAATAGATATCAAAAAGTATTTAGGCAGTTCACCATTATCAAGAGTGCATGAATTACTGGGGGCCTTTTTTGAATTACTGGGGTTCAGAAGTCTACAAGGTGCAGCTACTGATTATGTTCCAGCCATTGTAAATCACATAACATAGGGTCTGAACTTGATAGCGTACAAATTTTTCAGTTCCTTACTGAATAACTTATGTTACACAATTTCTTAACTTAGAAAAAACAAAAGGTTGCAAGTTTTGACACATGAAAAGTTTAGAAGTAGCAGCTATCTCAAAAAGTGGGAGTAATTACCCAGTCCAAAGCAATGTTGTTGATCAATGGCTGAACCAATAAGAGCTCTATCTCGAAGCTGTGCTGTATCTTCATAAACCTGTCTGTAAAACAGTGCAGTAAATGCTATATAAGCGACAGTAATTGTCAAAGTCAATAAAGCTTACTTAATCAGATAACTCAAAATCAAAACCAGTTAAATCGATCTTACACACTCGCACATCAGTGAGTACAAATGCAACAAGAGGAAATATATGGCCTCAAAAATGCCGTTAAAAATTTGTTTTTAGGTTTAATATATGTACTGTATATATATGATTTACCTACATCGGTCTTCGGTACAAACTATTGTCTTACAAGGGGTACAAATGCTTTACTTTATCCCAGTGGTTCCCAAACTTGTTCGAGCCGTTACCCAAACCAAGGCAGCGATTATGTCTCATTACCCTCAATATTTTGAGTCATGAAAAGAAAAATACAGAAAAGCATTCTGGTTTTGGTTCCGTGTTAACCCCCGAACAATTGCATATTACCCCCAGTTTGGGAACCACTGCGTTATCCCAACTGAACATCCATGTAATAAACACCAGTAGCTAAATGAGATAACAAAGGTTATTACAAATGTAGCATTTTGATAAGCTTGTGAGTAGCAATGGAGGAGCCATTAGATATTGTTGATGATTAATAAGCCTAAACTAGCCAAAAACATCAGTGCAGTGGATGGTGGATTGCGATTTCAACAATCCTGCATTTGTTTTTATGTACATATGAAACTTCTGAGAATGAAGTTTTGTGTAGAAGGCAAAGATCTGCAACATAGTGATATTCGAACCAAATTTATCAAACTATCTAAATCAGCGTTGGCTCCTACTCTTACACATATTTTTCATGGATGCATAAATAAACGTGATTCTCTGCATTGCTGTAAAATTGAATAAATTACTCCCATTTACTAACGAGGTGATCAAACAAATTGTAATAATATTTCAGTTTAATAAAATATCAGAAAAGACGTTACACGCCAAAGTATAGGCATATTTACAAGAATTTTATGTGTTTATCCAATCATCAGTATGTTTTTACGCAAGTGGTTCCCCAACTTTTTCTGATCGCGAACCATTTATGGGTCTCGTACTGTCACCACATACTTCCTTGTTCCAGCAAAAGTCAATGTGCCAAATATCATTCGATCAAAAGTTTGGTAAACCAGAGTTGACACAAATGCAACATGAATAGAATGGCTGTGAGAAAGTACAATGGCCATTTTTAGAAACCAACAAGCTACACAAAAATCCAGGAATTTATTAACAGAACCTGATAAGCAAAAACTTATAACCGTGAATTTATTTATTTTTATTTTTTGTGAAAACAGAAAGTAGGCCTGTTCTCGTACCACTGCTGGTAAGTGTGCCACAAGATGAGAACCACACTGTTTTAGGTTGAAGTCTGCAATTGCCTTTGCAGTAGGAAATAACTACTCTAACCTTTAATCAATAGAGAGAATGGGCTGTATACCTGTCCAGTATTTTTAGATTTATCAAAAGCTTTTGATATTGTTAACCATGAAATTTTACTTGAAAAACTACAGTTTTACTTTGATTGAATTTTTCTGATAAATTTGAATGACCTGCAGTTTTCGGCTAATTGTGAATTTCTTGAAGTAGACAGATGGATGCGTTTTAATAAATTATCAACGAATAATTCTAAAGCATCTTGCATGTTAACTAGAATGTCTTGAGAAACACAGATAACCAGACCATCCAAATTTCGTTTCAAATACGTTCAAGCGATGTGTTGTTGAGTCAAAAAACTTGTGTCAAATCCCTAGGCGTCCTCATTGACAGTAAATAAGACTAGTCTTCTAATGCACAATTAGTGAAGAAAAAATTTTTAATTATTGCATGCATCTCGTTAACTTCACAAAATTCGAAAATTCGTTTCTATTGCCATTCTTACGGATATTTCAACAAAAATCAATATTTATTTCGTGATAATGCAAATTGAAATAGATAAATGTAACCAATGCATCAGCTCCCCTTATGTTTAACTGCATGAAAGACTTGAAGGACCCAAACAACCACATACCATGATTAACTAACTCTGAAAAAGTAAGTGTTTTCATCGTGCAACAATTTCTGAATCATTTATAAAATTAAATGTGGCCTAACTATCTGCAAATGTGTTTCAAGGGAAATCTCATCTTTCATTGTAGAATACATTAAGCCAGTTGAAAAATAAGTGAAACTTCTTAATGGTGAAACCAGCTGTGATTAAATCCTCCAATTAGATCTGTAGAAGTAGAGACAGTGATCAACACAATGCAGACCATTCGTGGTCTAGTATCATCCAAAATACTTTTCAAAGCAAAACACTAGTCAGCTCTCAGACAAATTTGCAGACAAGTACTAGTTTTACTGTTCATCTGCAAACCCCTTGAATATGTACCTTTGATTCATTCCTTTCCACATGGTATCTCTTTCAGCCTGGGAAAGATTTGATGGGTGGTGGAATCCGTAGTCGCCACAGACGCCATACCATGCTGATCGCAGACAAGCAAGAGATAGTGTAGAGTCTGCATCTCCATATTCAGTACAATTCGTGAAAAATGCTGTTAAAAAGTGTATTCTTTCAACGGAAGAGCTCAGCTACATTCAACTTTTAAAGTTGGTGGACAAGGCAATTAATTAAAGAGTTGCTTTGGTCTTAGACTAAATCATTACGGCCGATCAAATTTGGTCCTGAAACAAATAACAGCACATAAAAACTCTACCTACAGGTTATTGCAACCAGAGTTCCAAGAAAAGTTATTGCAATAACAATCCAATTAGCACAATTATTATTGCAATTGGAGTTCTCAAGAAGTACTTGTCTGATTGACCTCAAATATTCGGGTAAGATGCATTTTTACAAGAACATTCATCTGAAATTTGATTGCAGAAGACCAAGCGTGATAAAAGTTATTGCCTTCTACTCAACAACCACTGAACCCAAATTAGCGCGTTACTATCCACGTGCAACAACAGTTAGTCCGTTGCGCTGGGAACAGAGTCCGGTTGCTGGTTAATAACTCGCGAAATGCTTGTTGTATTGAATTCAAATCTTCAGGCAAAATGCGAACAATCCGAAGAAGATTCTTGTAAATTTTGGTTGCAAAAAATTAAGTTTTATAAAAGTTATGGTGATTCACAGAACTACTGCTCAACCCCGCAGAACAGGATAAAATTATGTAGCCTACGCGCGACTGTAGTTACGATTCGAAAGTACCTAACACCGAAGTTTTTCGTTAGAAATACTTCAAATCTTTAGATATGATGTACATAGGTATGAAGATCATCTGCTGAAATATCCTGTGGACAAATGTGACTAAAAAAAGTTATTCTTTTACACGCAACAACTGTCAGGACCTAAGTGCTTTGCAAAAATGTTGCAACCTAGGCGTAGCAAAACGTTGCTGGATACCAAACTGCATTACTTAAAAATCTCTTGCTCATATTACCTGAAATTTTTAAGGATTATGCAGGAAGGTATGGAGAACATTATTGCAAATTTTCATTGCAACCAAATGAGTACGAAAAATGTTATTGTATGTCATGAAACAACTGTTTGCATCTAACTTTTTTGAAAAACCTTGTAGCCTAGGCCTAGCAAGACAGTTTGATACCAAACTTCACAAATCAAGAAGTTTTTGGTCAATTTATATGAAATTTTCAGGATTAATGTGTCTTGGTATAACGAACATTTGTGGAAATTTTCGTTACAAACAAAGTACGAGAACAGTTATCGCGTTGGCATATGTATTCGTCAATCCGCACCCGGCGCATTCGATTAAGTGACGCATATATGCGTCAATCAGCACCCCATGCATTTGAACGTATGACGTATATATGCGTCAATCAGCAACGAATATGTTAAAAAAGACATGCCGCTGTGCAATGGATAAAGCACACCAGTGGTTTTATACCTGTTCTGCCTTGGTAACCCCTGGGTTTGTTGATATGTGTTGTCAAGAAAGAGAACCCAGGTTGGAAGTCACTCGCTTTGGATATTTTAGCAAGCCTGGCCTGAGTTTTATGATCAGGTTCGGCCAACCAACTTGGGTTTACATGAGAGTTTGTGCAATCTCATACCTTGCGTGACAACACCTAGTCGCAACTACTGGTTTTCGAGTTGTATGTTATAGTAGAGGCAATATAACATGAACAGCCATTCAACCCAGCTACTTCTTTGACAAATTTCTTGTAGTCATAATACAAAAAAGCTGCTGCAGTCACCTTAAGTTTTCCTTACTGTCATGTATATTATGATTCTTTATTAACAGCATTTGCAGTCTATTTCAATAGAAAAAACATGAAGGCTTATTTTCAACAAAACCTTTGCTCAGGGCATCATGTCAAGATACTGTTACGATCAGCTCAGAACTTGCTCATTCACATCACCACGTTTTTTTAAGGTTTGGCTTTGGTTACCGCCATATCTTGTCAGAGCATAAGCGTTTAGGTTGCAACATTTTACATGTAATAATGCACAAACTATAGTGGTGTCAATATATTCTTGCAAGCATCTTGCATCATCAATGCATCCTGTAGACCAGTGCATTGTTATTTTTGTTTGTACATTTGATAGTTTATTTTGCCAAGCTGTTATTTCTGTGGTGTTTTCCTTTCCTATGTAAAGTGGGCATTTGGTGTGTAATTTTTTCAATGAGATTCAGGGCTCCCTTTGCTGTTTTTTTTACGATTCCACCTGGGTGTCTATGTTTGAATATGAAAAATCCCGGTGAATATGTCATTTTTACGATATAAATACAGCAATGAATAACTACGATAAATCTAATAATGAAAATATATCTTCCAGTTACTAAATTGCTTGCATACGCTCGTCAGGTGAAACAAGTATGCATACCGGATGAAGCAAACCTTTTTCAATCGGTTTCACGTCCTCATACCAAGTTACAAGCGATCCGGTACAGACAGCCATGCAGCTGCGTGCGATTAGCCTAAGCTGCGTGCTTGCACGTACAACAAAGAGTTACATAAACAATTGAAAGATTTGCATTTGGGTGAACGATGTATTGAGGTTATTGTGTCAGACTCCAACTGAAGGAACTGATGAAACTAGGTTCAAAACTGATTGTTTGAATTGTTTGCATTTCTTGGTTGCTCTATGTATGCAAACTAAACAATGACTTACCGTAGATGGATTGATTTATCGTTTCATATGACTCAGCTAATGAGCAGAAACAATACAAAAAGCCATCGAGCAAAAGAGAAACCAGCTGTCAGTGAATATTAGAATAAATGAAAACAAAATGGCTAAATAACTGGTCATTTGGAATAGAGTGACACTGTGTCATATACGATTGATAAAAGACCATGGCGGTCATCTAGTCAACCAACACCGCTTATCACTTTTTGAAATGTGTTGAAAAGCATCTGATCTAGATCAAATAAGCACATATAGAAAAAAAACAACAAATAGAACAAGGTGAGGTAAATTTACATATGAAGAGAGCATGCCTGTGTACACAAAGGAGTGGATCAAATTTGAGGAAGTTCTTGGTGTGTTCAAAAATGTCAAACAAGAAAACAAACTACAGTATGTAGTGTAATTTCATGCCAAAAACGGGATAGGCAACGTAAAGAACGAGACGCTAAAGTAAAGATGCATAGAAATGCATAGAGAAGAAAATAAACAAAATTACAATATTCAAGTTACTGAAACTCTCAGCATTTAGTTCTTGATAAGTGAGCTGCTGCTAAAATACATAGTTGCGTATTTTATTCATGTAGGAGGTGTTTCTTAAGCTTCCATCTGAATGTAAAAGTGGCAGAAGNCTTGATACAGTCTNGTATTGAAGATCACACCTTTGGACAAAGAAATGTGAGGGAACATTTTCCTGAGGAAGAGTTAACCCTAGGTACAAACAGGTTGTTTGAAGTGGATAGTCTTGTAGAGTAAGAATGAACTGAGCTGATTGGAATAAAATCGTAATCAAAATGGTTTGGAAGCTGTTTGTTTTAATAAGAGTGCATGAATTTTCTTACTGATAAGGCAAAAAGTTTGGGAAGACGTAAGATGTATAGGTGTTGGAAAGATTCTTTCAGTGATGCCGGGTTAGTTGGTCTTATTAGTTTTATAGCTTTATTTTGGAGTTTAATGAGAGGTTGAATGTTTGCGCTTGAAGCACGTCCCCAGTTGAGACTTGAATAAGGTAGAGATGCCAATGGTTTATTGCTTCATAATACAAAACGTCATCGCACACTATGCAAACCAACCATAAGCGAACATTAGAGCAAATCAAAATACAATGGCATAATAGCTGATCAGTGTAAACAAAGAGTGGCACTGTATCATATAGGATTGGTTAAGGACCATGGCGGTCATCTGGTCAATCAACCCCGTTTACTACTATCTGAAAGGTGTTGAAAAACAACAGTTGGAGATCAAATAGGCACAGTTAGGAAAACAAACAAACACAGAACATGGCAAACAGATGAAAGCGCATGCCTATGTACACAGATGAGTGGATCGAATTTAATTGAAAAAGTTGTGTGGTTAAGACTGTCTAAACAAAATATAAAAATAAAAAAGTAAAAAATGTAACAAAAACAAATTAATGAGGTATAAAAGAAAAACAAAGCAAAGCAAAAAACTATGGATTGTACTGTCATCCCGAAAAGAATGGGATGTGCACAGGAAAGAAAATAGACAAAAAAGTAAATATATATATAAAATAAACAGAATTACAAAATACTAGAACTCACAGTATTTTGTTTTGGATGAGTGAAATATTGCTAAAGTTCATAATTTTATATCTTTTTCATGTAGGTGTATCTTAAGTTTCCATCGAAAAGTAAAAGTGTTTGAAGACATACTATCATCCGGCATTGAAGACCACACTTTTGGGCCAACAAATGTATGGAAACATTTTCCTGAGGAAGATTTAACTCTAGGTAAAAACAAGTTGTTAGAGGTTGATAGTCTTATTGGATTAATGAGTTATAGACAGCTTCAAGCACAGATGTAGTTGTGTAATGTTTAAGTTTGGATAGAACTAAACAAGCTCTTGATAGTTGAGTCTCTTTTGTACATGAGGTTTCCAGCTTTAGTTTGTTGTCAAGAACACCTAGGTATTTCAGTTTATCTTTGGGGGAAATGCTATAGTTATTAATATCTACTTTAAATAAAGCTGGGTTGTGTTTTTGAGAATTTAATAACATAAAATTAGTCTTATTGTAGTTAAGAGAAGGTTTGCTGGCTCTAAGCCAGTGGTCAATCTTACATAGTTAAAGGTTGACAGTTGTCTGAAGAACATTAAAACAGAGTTTTGACATATGAAAATTAATATCATTAGCAAATAAAGTGGTATGAAAAGAGGAAGCTTTTGTAATAAGATTGATATATATAAGGAAAAGTAAAGGTGGAATGACACGACCTTGAGGGACTCCACAAGATATCCTTTTGTATGAAGATTTGAATGTCCCTATTTTGGTGCACTGCATTCTATTACGCAAAAAAAATTGGGAATAGTTATGCAAAACATCTCTTATACCATAGTGATAGAGTACAGCAAGCAAAATTTCATGGTCACAGCAGTCAAATGCTTTAGATAGATCTAAAAATAAGGAACATGTTATTAATTTATCATCAAAGTTTTTGAGGAATTCATCAAAAATAATTGTAATGGCTAATTCGGAGGAGTGGTTTTTCTCTAAAAACATATTGTCTTTTGTCAATTAGATTGTGTTCTGTCCAATAGGAGTAAAGTCTGTGATAAATCACTTTTTCAAATAACTTTGACAATACTGGGAGAACAGAGATTGGTCTATATTTAGATGAGGAACTTGGGTTATGGATTTCAGGATTTGGTGTGATGTGGGCAATTTTCCAGGAGTCCAGAAATTCACCAATAGCCATGCTTTTGTTAAGAAATTGCGGAATCATTTTGACACAATGCAACTGGCTATTTTCAAGAATTTGGATGGAATGTGATTGGGAGAATAATAGATTTCATGTTAAGTTTTTTAATGAGAAGCTGGATCTCATATGCATCAGTCGGAGTTAATTTTCTGTGTGTAAGAAAATGCTTGTAGTTGACAGGGGATGGCTTCATTTTTGCAGAAAGAGATTTTCCAACTTCTGTAGAGGCAGGAGTTGTTGCCAGCTTAGAGAATTTATATCTCGCTGCAGTTCAAGATCTCATAAAATATCATACAATAGCAAATCAGGCCATATATTTTCCCCATCTTGGAGATCAGCTGGATTTTGTGGACGATGAATAGAGGCTAAAGATTTTTTTAATGTCCACTAAATCCATTCCTGATTTCTGGATTCTCTGCCTAATATCAAAGACGGCTTAGATAGCTCCAATTTTGTACTGATTTCTGATTTTACCAGCAAAAGTAGGGTTTTGCCACACTCTTCTGCATCCGTAGAATGAATATTTTCACTTGTATATCACATTAAAATGAAAACAGACTCGCTAAATCAGACACTGTTGGGGGAAGCTTGTTGGCAAATCAAACACTGTCGAAGATGCAGGAAAACAATTATAAATGGACACCTAAGCCTGAATTAATAAGAGATGTCATCAATAGAGAATGTCACCAGCGTTGTGGAAACGTCTTAAGCAATAGAAAAGTGATCGAAATGTTAGTGTTCGCACTACAGAAGAAAATCTGGAAGAGAAACTACTGTATAGTTCAATCAGTATCTTAATCATCATTTCAGCTCATGTAGTTACATCGATTGTCTTTTTGCAAAGTAACAGTTCTTATTTTTATGCAATAACTTTTTTTCATGTACAATCTGGGTTCATTGGAAATCACTGAATGGGAGTCTTGATTAGATTCTCCTAGTTGGTGGCTTTACTGTTTGTGCGTTTCATTTAATTCTATTTTATACTTCATGTACTTTGCTGTGAACCACTATAATGTATGATTTAGTAAAATTTACCTTTTATTACAAAACATTTATTTTTCTACTTACCCACACAAAAAACGAAAGTGAGGGTTTTGCATTCCACGAAGTTTCTGAAATCCATCCAGGCAAGTTTTAAACCAGGGAAATGTAGGCCAACAAATACGGTTGCTTGGCTGGAATTTCCATAGGGGAAGGACGAAAATAGCTAAACTACCACCTACACCGACGATTAGTGAAGAGAGTTTATGCAAGTTTAGATGAAAGACCGAAAAATGTGTGAAAGCAAATTAGGTCTAGAATTTCATTAGTTGGTTAGTCTCGTCTACTGTACACTAACAAGGCTTATGCTAGCCTAATGGCCAGTCCAAGTCTGTTTGTTTTGGGCTTTACCATAACACTACACACAGCTAAGCACAAACATGAATGCAAAGAGGAAGAATTGAAACTCTTACCCATTCCATAACAATCCTGCTGGGCAGAAGGATCCGTTTGTGCTTGTTGGTAAGTGTTGTTGAATTGATCTAAAAGTGTTCTTTAAAAGAAAGGAAACAAAAGCTAGAATTTTCAACACAGAACGTGGTAACCACATAATTTCAATCAGAGAGAGTCAACTATGAAGACAATCAACTTGTATGTTTCAACACGTTTAAAGAGCAATCCGAAAGTAAGACACACATTAGCAAAAAGCTATATAATTTGCCTTCTTCATGTGGAACTAACATAATAAGCTAATTCTCACTAACGGTGAGCTGTGACAACACTGCGACAGAAACAATTTCAGCATTTCCTCAAAACTATCAAAACACTTGCCGGTCATTGATTTTTAAGGTGGTTTTGTAAAACCTATGATTTTGCAATTGCTGCAAGTTGACATGCAGCATGTATCCAACACTGGGAACATCACTGGTTCGAAATCAAGAGAGCCTATTCTTTCACGTGCCAGGCAGGAAATATATAACTTTGTTTTAGTTTTCAACTCACAAGAATGGACACTAATGAAACTGATAATAAACGAATTCTGAACACAAACCTCAAATTATTGTTTTGAAGAGTAGCTCTAGCGGCTGAGGACAATTTTATTGGATGAGAGCTCCCTTGAATCACACAGCCAACAAATTCAAATGCACTTTCCAAACATTCGAATGTGAGCTGAGGTGAATATCGGTTACATCTAGGAGGAAATGCTACAAAAAACAATAAATGCAAATGCATTAATTTTATAGATGCATTCACCGATGGAAAGTGCAAGATTACAAGCACTCTGGTAAAACTGATTGCAGGGTGGTCAAGAAAACACCTTATTTTTTATTTCCTCCCAAACTTGTATTTCTGACGTTTTTGCTTTATTTTTCAGGCGGTGTACACAGCAGGTCTAGGAAATTGTTTTGATGTCAATATGGATAATAGTGGGCACTATACTATGCAGCAGCGGACAAAATTAGCAGAGGCGTACTTTACAAGGGCAATGCAAGAGATTTTTGCGGAGAAAAAGTACCTGACAGAAACTGGAAGTGTCGCAAATGCCAATAAAGGTCACAGTAGTTGACCTCATTCAGTGAAAACACCCAACTACATTAAGAATTTGCAGAACGGCGTGAGGAATCTCCCAAAAATCAACGCACCGTCTCTGACAAGAAGTTGGCGTTTCCAAATCATCACTTGCAAGAATCCTCCATTCTTACTAATTTAGGCAAAACGATGACAATACAGCAGAACGACTTGCGTTTTCTCATGATGTGAGGCAGAGGGTTGAAAACAACCCTGGTGTGTTGGGTTTCATTTTCTTCGGTGATGAGNCTCACTGCCACTTGAGAGGGCACATCAANAAGCACAATAGGCGTTATTGGTCTCAGGCTCAGCCCCATGAGTAAACCCATCGCCCACTNAGCCAAGAGAAAGTGACTGTGTGGTGTGCCATAGGTAGGAATGGAATCATCGAGCCATACTNCTTTGAGGACGAAAACAAGAATCAACGTTTTTGTTGGAGCAGTTATTCCTCCCAAAGGTGCCTGGATAGCAGTGCCGGATTTACGCATAGGCCAAATAGACCATGGCCTAGGGCTCCGCGGTTTTGGGGGCACCGCGCAATGATCTTTCCCTTGACGACTCAATGTTAACTAAAAATTTGCAAAACTGCGCGGAGGCATAACTTCACAATTTATCTTGAAACGGGCGGAAATGCAAATGTGTACGAAAGCGGTTACAAAAAAAGACCGAAAAAGAAAAAAATGGTACTTAATTGATGTTCAATCTTCCTCTGCCAAAAAGCTCGCAACAACACTGCAAAACACCGATAAAAAGCAATATTGTCAGTATTGGATCCTACGTTTGGTTGTTTTTACTAGATTTCCCGCAAACAGGGATTGCTTGTAGAAACTATGTGTTAGTTAACAGCTACAATAGTTTCTCGTGAGCCTTACTGGGAAAAACATGCCTATATTGGGCTTTCTTCATATGGTTAACTGAGGGTGTTAAGACAATACTTGTCTTCATGTTGTTTACTATCGGCCTATGGTTCAGTTCAGTTTAGTTTGTTTCTGCATCCCGGCCAAGCACAGAATGCTTCATCAGAAATGCAGGGACAAGAAGCGACGGCCGCAGCTGTCATGAGGTCACTGCCCCCACAATGGCATGGAGGATGAAAACACTACATTTTGTAGTGCTTGGAAAATGACAACTTCAAAACGGCATAACAAGCCCCCGTGTCCACTGAATGGATTGTGCTTGTTTGGTTCATAAAATATGTGGTTACTATTACCATAAAAAGGAGTTTATGTGCAGGTGATCAGATCGTCAGCTAGACCATATTTTGAGGGCGGCAACACAGTCCTGCATCAAAATGTATACTGTATATCCGAAAAATAAACCCACTAAAAACGCTAGAAATCGCGGGAATTTAACGGAGAGAATTTCTGAACTACACGAAAGAGCTATAAATTCCAAGAAAAGATCGCAATGCCATTTGTTCTTTAGAAGAATGTAGGAAAGGTTTAGTTTCTGTTGAAGATCTAAGGCAGTACAACTCAGAAAGCTCGAAGGGCCAAATTATCAGGATAAATTTGCAACGGGCCGCAAAANTCTATTTCAATTCGATGTAGAGATTTCGCTGTAAATTCTGGAACATCGAGGTCGAACTTTTGCAATATTTTCAATAGAAAGCNCTCGCAGGTCGCAAGTGAAGCTTTCGCGGGCCGTATGTTGTGCAGGCCTGGTCTAAGACAATTGTAGAACCGAAGCCGGCACAATAAAAGATAGATTTTGAGGGGACTCTACACATAAAAGGGACATACTTTCACGCTTCTCAGACACGGCCAAATTGGTCACACTTGCGTGGGGCCATCAAAACTAAGATGCCCTAGGGCCCCGCCCACCCTAAATCCGTCCCTGCTGGATAGAACATATTATCAACTATTAAAAGACAGGGCACTAAAACTGTTTCAACGTCTACCACAACTGGAGAACATAATTTTCCATATTTCTGCTGTTTGGTAAAAAAATTATCGTAAAATTTCATTTAGTGAAAAATGAGACCAAAACAAATAGTTCGCTTTTTGGACTACCCTGTACTTAAACAAAACAAACGGTAAACATTTTGTTAAGTCATACCTTGTGCACAAATGCAGCACAAGCACAAGATCTTCACAATTATAACAAGAGATCGTGTATGCAGCCTGAAACAGCGCTTATTACAAAAAAAACTTACAAAAACCATAGCATTTTTCTTGTCCCAATTTTGCTCCAAATTTATGTGCATCGCTCATCACTGATTTTATTGTAGCTTTGATTTCTCTGAAAAACACAAATTACTGGGCATGACAGGTTCAAGATGAAATTTAAAAGCTGAGAAAGCACAGTCTTGCAATATGATTATTCCGAAAAAAAACAAAAAAAAAACAAATGAAATGCTTTTTAACTTCAACAGAATAATTTTGAACGCAACTCTCCAGTGGTTTTGAAACTTGCATAAAATCCATGACCACCATGCACAAATTTTCTCTATGTAGATATAATTTGACTACATTCAAAGAACTAAATATGCATTATTTCTACAATAAGCACTATTTTAAAACAAGATCTCCTGCATTGGAGCAGCTTATTCCAATCGAAGAGAATTCAAGATTGACTTTCTTAGATTTTGTTCAAACATTTGCTATGATATTCTTACCACATAGAAAGCACATCATTTTGTTTTGAAATATTACCTCCTGGAAATTTATTTCCCTTTCCCTTGTTCATTTGTCTGGTACTAATATCCATTTTAGGATAGCATTATGATGTCGAGCTTTCGAGGAATCTGCCTGCAAGCCTCCGCTTTCATAATTTTACGGTGATTCTGCTGCACCTATCCACATTTCAGTAACAATTCGCTACAAAAGCGAAACCAGCAAACTTTGCCCGCAAAGGGTTTTACTCGTAAATCGATTTCGTGTAAGTAACGCATCTTCAGTCCTTGTTCAAACAGAATCTATTTGATATACGAAATCGCTATTAGCATAGAACTGGTGCTATTGTTTTGGCGTTTTTGCAACTTCTTTTTCATTGTGTACCGTTGTTCAACTGGGAGACTATAAAAATTCCCATGGTGACTATCTTGGTTTATTTTGCCAATTTTTCAAGTCAGTTTCATTTTATTCTAATCACAGACGCTTGTTCAACTTCCACGTATAATGTCTTGGCGTAAAATTTGACCTACTAAGAGTTGACCTACCAAGAGGTGTAATCCGACACAAAAATATGTTGAGCTGCATCAATTTCTTGCTTAGCAAACAACAAAAATAACGAAGTTTCCAAAAAAAGTTAATTTTATGGAGAGTTCTCGAGGGTTTTAAATTTCTAAAATGTTCAACCTAAGTGTGACAAAAGTTTGAACAACGTGGCTCTAATTCCGAGGTATTTCGGATTGGAGCAAAGGTATTTCGGATTGGAGCAAAACAACGTGGCTCTAATTCCGAGGTATTTTCGGATTGGAGCATATTTCGGATTGGAGCAAAGAGCAAAGGGCAGGGCTTCATTGTTGAAGTTGACTTTTAGCTCACGTTCAACTTCCTTGCTGATGATATAGAAGACTACTGACACCGTTTTGTAGTGCTGGGCTTTAGCTTCCAGGTCTGAAGGTATTTACCAATAGACTCTTAGCACTCATTTCACTGCTTGCCAATCTACATCAGTATGCACGATTGATAGATCGCCCGGGTATGCATACTTATTGGAAACGGTGATTGACAGGTCAGAGGTTATGTTGAAAATAAGGGATGCAAAGACGGATTCCTGTGGGACGCCATTCTTGCGGCGTCGTAACCTGCTCCGTTTGCCGTTACTGGTAGTAAGAGTGAAGCTGCGATTACTAACCAGCTCCATGATCATGCGGACCATGTGCCTGCCAGGTAGCAATCGCAGTAATTTTCAGTTGAGGCCACGATGCTGTTGCAACCTCTCCGTTGGCGTTAAATGTGCGATTCACAACGAACGGGATGTGCGCGAAGAATAACACCCATATATATGTGGCGCGAACAAGCAATAATAGAGTGATCATGGCATGTGATCTTCATTGTGGCTTGCTGCCACAGTGTGAAGCTTTGCGCACTTGCCGCTCGGGATTTCCGATCGCAACAATGCCAGTGTCGTAGGCTGCTGTGAGATCGACAAACACAGCTCCGGCCTTCTTAGGCAATAAGTTATCCTTGATGTCTTGCGTCAGCAAGGTGACCTGATCTACGGTCGACCTCCCGTGTCAAAAGCCCACCTGTTCCTGCGGGAGTATTGTATCGATTATTGGTTCGACACAAGCGTAGATGAGAAGGGGACACACAGTAGAGATGCACGGCAATAACTCTTTGGGTCACCCAATGGTTTATTTGGCTTAGGGATCGCAACTACTAGTGCTCTCCTCCATATCCCGGGAATTTCGAGTTGGCGCATGCAGGAAGTGAAGAAACTGCATTGCCAGAATTTGAGAACTGATCCGGTGTGGAGGATAAACTCTGGGAAAATAGAATCTAATCGCGGAGGTTTTCCTGGCTGGTTTAGGGCGTTAGCAAGTTCCTCTAGCGTGAAGGGGCCAAAGATACTATCTCCCTCAGGTGTTGGGACGTTCCATAGATCAGACACCTCCTTGTTGACGAGCCTTGTAGACTCGTGGTCGGTCGTCTTGTGTGACAATCTGCACTACTTAATGCGATTGTTGAATAACTTGACACCTTATGCAAATTAAATGAATCACTAGCAAAAAACAATCATTAGGTTTTTGTTGCTTTATTGCGGTTTAAATGAAATTAACTGCTTTAATATGCAATATGACCACCTATGTTCTTCATTAACTGTTCGACACGTTTTGGTATCGATTCCCTACATGTTGTTGGCGGACTTGAGCAATCCTTTTATCAGGGAACCATATGCCAATAATAGCTTTAATTGAGTTTGTTTAGGTTGTGGTGCGCAATCTTTCCATACTAGCCTTCTTTTGACAATGCTCCACAAATTTGCGATAGGGTTAAGAACTGTGATACCTTTCTCCTCAAAAATTTTCTTCATTTCTTTGCAGAATGACAGTGAGCCAAGTCTTATTGAAAAATACTCCCTCCAGTTGGAAAAGTCCGTTCCAATTCTCTAACCACTTTTTGTCTCACCACCTCGCTACATTTTTAAGCATTCTTCATCCCTGTAATAGGTTCAAGTGATCCAACACCTTGGAAGCTGAAACAAACCTCGAAACATTTTCTTTTGGGGATGTTTGACACTTTGGATGATATAAACCTTTGTGATCTTTCCTACATCACTTCTCCTGACATGATGATATTGACGACCTTGCACCAAATGGCTTTCGTCGAAAAATAAAACTTTTTCCAATTTTCTTCACTCCATTCATGTACTTTTTTGCCCATGAAAGCTTTTTTCTTCGTATTTTCTCAGACAAAAGCTGCTTTTGTTGCAGCCTTCTGGCCTTTCTGCCAGCTAAATCTAGCTTTCTCTAAGAGACGTACTAACTTTGACTCCAGAATATTCCAAATCTTTTTGCAGGTCACTACAGGTTTCTTGGGGTGACTTCACTATTTTTCATAAAATATGCATCGTCTTTTCGGAGTTGTTTGCCTTATTTGACATTTTCTTTTTTGATGGGAGGTGAATAACCTTGTTGCCTCGAACTTTCTTATAACATGTCATTCTGTGCTTTGACTTACTCCAGCTTTCTGTGCTTTGACTTACTCCAGCTATCTTGTCAATATCCCTCGATGACCTTTGACAATGCTGATGAAGGGTTGAAGTACTGGCACGCCTTTTTGGAGTAGTATCAGCCATTTACTTTTCACTTTTTGCAACCAAAATTACCACTAAAACAGCTTGAAGTAGACTGCCGTGGCTTAAATATGCTGTAAGTCTCTTATTGACGTCCTAGCCATACCCAATGTTCACGACAAACATTTTACTATGTTATCTTGCATTGTTACATTGTAAAGTCGGGTTTCTACCAATAAGCACGCTTAAAAAGTGTGTGCAAACTTCGTGCACATGGAAAATTCCATGCGAGTCTAAAAAAATCCAAGAATTCGCATGAACAAATCCAAGAACGTGCAGATCCAAGGCAGTGAATCAGAAATGCAGCACTTTAGGCTCATGGAAACTGTTCATGGACAATACTTCGATGAATGTATTTCAAACAGGATCGGGTAATTTGACTTTCAAAGAACGATCCTTCGCTCTCCTATTGTGCCATATATTTTCTAATGATAACTGCATGGTGGTCTAGTGGAACGTAGCACAAACAAAAACTAAGCCACTAAGAAATAATTAATTTTAAACCTGCTGTACACAACCTGCGAAAAGATAACACCACTAAACAGATCGTGTGAACATTTTCAACAATGTTCAGTGCATCTAATTCTACGCATTATGATTTACTCACTCAAAATTTTTGGAAGCCAATGTGGCGAATTCACCAGAGCTCAATTTTCCTGGGAAACCAGACCCATCTGATAAGCAACCAACGTCTAACCATGTTGAGTTCAAGCACGCCAATGAGTGAGGTCCGGGATATGCGATGCACCCGTTGGGTAATGCTGCAGTGAAAAGACAGACTAATTTGAAAATTAACATAATAGGTCATTATTAGGGTCAGGCTCTAAAAGCAAACTTGGCACTGGTTAAATATATTCGAGTTTAAAGTGCTACACAGTCAAGCTGACGAAGATAAACCACCTCCTCATTGGAAATGGGTTTCAAGGATGTTTTACAGAAGTTGAATAAAAATATGAAACATTGTGGTAAGGTATAGTGAAGTCTGTTGCATTTCCATTAAGCAATGAAAAACACTTTTAGTTGATGCATTCTCGCTGGGAAAACCCAAAAGGAGGACATTTGCTTGTTGACACAAACCACTTATATCCTAATTTTCTATGCGTTCATTTCTAGCAAAGAATCGGTGTGAAGGCCAAGAGATTGACTAAAACGTTTTTTACTATGTTCCAGGTGTACAAACCAATAAAAAACAAATGTGATAATAACTGGGCATCTACGGTGGTTATCACTAATTTCAAATTTATGGTATGTTACTAATTGTTGTAGATTTCAATGCCAATGTTGAAAAGACTGAGGCTAGTCTGATCATACAGAGAAGGAAAATGAATCAAAATCAGTCAAGCACTGAAGAAGACAAATAACACGACATTTTGCAAGCACATGTAAACAATCATACGTACCTGATCTCCCTAGGCCCTAGATCAGCTATGTCCAACCCGCGGCCCAGTCGAAGGTTTTGTGCGGCCCAGTTTAGGTTTCGCTGTAGTAAAGTATTGTACGAACTGACAACCTGTCCTTATTTTGATAATCCTGAATTTAACAGTTTTGTTGCAGGTGGTCCTCAGTGCCACATTATCACGTCTGATACCATTGCAGTTAGGTTTCGAATGCTTTCAGGACATAGCAAACTAAATTTAACTAAAGCCTAAGCTCAAAGTAAGCCATTCAATGTGCCGCCGTCATTAACATGTTATTCAGTGTGCGGCCCTGGTTAAGATAGTGACATAATTTTTGGCTCAGTAAGCCATCTGGGTTGGACATAGTTGTCTTAGATGATGCTATACAGAGCTAAATTGAAATATGCGTGTGCAAACATCATGACAACAACGATAAAAAGGATTAAATGAGAAAAATGCAGGCAGAAGATTAGTTTCTTCAGTGTGGTAAATAATGAAGTTCAGCTAAAATGCATGAAACACACAACGAGCACAATCACTGGCAAAAGGTTTGTTAACGAGCAACAGTCTATGAAACAAAAGATGTCAAACAGAATGAAAGAAAGCACTGGAAATTGAATAAACTTAGAGTTGTATGCAGATATCAATACATGGTCAATGACGAAAAAACAAAATGGATGAGGTTAGAAAGATATCATATGTAAATATTGTTTAACTAATGCCTGAAAATAAATAGAGGCATAAGACGAACCACTTGCAAAACAACCAAGAACACCCTAAGCACCAAAAAATAGCAGTTAATAAAGTTTATCAACTAGATTTACTTTACTGGCTGTATTGCAAATCACTTCCTGGCATGTACAATATATCAAAAGGAATCTCTTTGAGCAGTACAAGATTATAGTGTTCACATCACAAGAAAAGTGTAAGTACAACTAAGCAAGAAGTACAGCACTAAAAAAACAAAACAACATTAGCTTTTGAGATGTCTGCACAGGGCATTCTCGAGGCCTCAGGAAATACAAACATTGATAGAACATACATATATACACAACACAGAGATACACATCTATGCCTACTTGATTATGTGACAGCTTCTGGTGGGAAACAGCACTGAACAGAAAAATCCCAATGAAAGACAGCAGACTTCCATATACAGGCGAAGTTATGGATATCAGAGATCCTAAATTAAACTGCTAGTGGCTGCGAATTTCTTGCTCAATTCGGTGCAGTTTCAGTGAAAATGGCAATAAAAAGTTTGGGAAACTAGAGTGCGTAGTGAAACTGCACGCTATTGCTATACTTGTTTAAGTTGAAATGTGGGAACATCAAATAACGCAGGTTGCCAAACCAATGAGTTATGAGAAATGGGCACAAAATTAACAAACAGATGTGATGCGGAATGGGACAGCTCGGCAACGACGTTTTGGCGATAAATCAGTTGATAAGAATCTTTGGTAAGAACATTTTTCAACATTAACTCTTTATTCTTTACAATATGCTTTACATAGCGTGTGACATTGACAGTTACACAATGCATATTACAATCACACAGGCCCGTAACCAGCTGGGGTCAGCAGGAGGGGCAAAGAGTTTTCCGAGAGGGGCTCAAACTATGTCCAATACATTTTGAACTATGTCCAATACATTTGAACTAAGTCCAACACAGTTTTGCAGGGGTCAAAATTTTTTCTCGGGGGGACCTGATCCCCCCTGGTTACGGGCCTGCAATCACACAGTACATGATAACACAAGACCACATATAAATATCAGACAAATACCAGCTAAAACATCAGAAATTGAACTAGTCCACTTGGAAATCGTGGGCAATCTCGCGCAGGTATTCGGTCACACCATAATCGGCATATCCCTGAACCACTCGCAGAATCCTTTCATCGCACTTCTGTAATGTGATAATTTCCTGGGCGGGGGATTTCTGGCTACCAAATGCTCATGAAAAGCATCACGCCCTTTTTGCACATGTCTTAGTCCATCTATAAGCTTCCAGATGGTTGGGTGGTCCATCTGAAGTTACACCTGTGCCCGTCTATGGACTGCCTCCACGTGATTGTTCGTTCTATCCATGTTTTGAATAACGCTATCATACACATTCCACATTTCCAGTGGATATTGTGGAGGATGACGACTGCGCCAATGTGGTCGACCGATATAACTATTCTCTAACCAATCTAACATGGGGATTAATTCCTGTGAGCGCTCAGTGAAAAGTTCATCGATTGCGTCTTCTACATCATTTATTGGCACAAACGCCAACGCAGGGATCATACGCGCTTGTAGCGCAAAATTTGCTTTTCCGTTGTATCGAGGCATCAAACCACTCATTGCGAGTCTTTTCAAAGTTTTTCACAAAGTGGAAAAAACATCCCATTATTTCGGGGCTAGGAAAAGCGTTCGAGATCATCCGAAACAACGCGATTTCAAAGTCAAATGCAATTGAATCTGGATTCAAGTTTGCTCTGAGTCCCTTCAACATATCAAAAAACCAGCTGATAACTCATTGCGGTCGTATTAGGTTACAGTCCATAAATCATCGGATGTACTCCATGATCTTCGTTGAGAAAACAAATTTGGAGAAATGCGAAACGTACCGTCTATGTGCCCTTTGTTAGAACGCTCAAGGTCTAGAGATTCATGTTTCTACCGAAGAATAAAATGTTATCCACTATGGCATGTTGATAATCTTGAAGAATCTGTATATCTTCCAATGTACCAGGCATTGGCGGTGGCGCTTGCACCTGATTCCGTCGTCTACGTACTACTTTTATGAACGAATCTAACGTCGGTAACTGTCCTTGCGCGGCTGACTCAAACTGCCAATACAATTATTTATCATTTGCGCAGTACCTTCAGTCGCATCCGTCACTCGGCGCTTTTAACTTGTTTGCTGTTCTGATTACCTCCATTCGGGCAGCATCACTGTCGTGTGTGTGATTGCCAACCACTCTCACAAATTCTCCAGTAAATGCATCAGAATGTAAACGAGCCTTGCATTGTTGATCTTTTCTCTCACATCGCCACATTTTCTTACTTCCATCGACTGTTTTTGTCGAAGATGTATACAAATCCATTGTGAAGAAATTTCACTTTCCTTGCTTCGTTTCTACGTTTTCTTCCATTAGAAATTCAGCACAACAGCAATAGCACAGCTGGCGAAGGGACTACAGGGGGTCGTTCACTTCTGTCAGGAGTAATTCAACACAGCCGCAATGTTTGATAAGCTCAAGGTCAGCCTTTAAGAGTCGCGAAATTCGCACTGCCGTCGTCTGCGCAGCGTGTAGCCGCAAGCCTCGGAGTAGCGGTGGTCGCGAATCAAACGTCGGCTTCCGATTTTCACAAGCTTCCTTGCAGAAACATCACAAGCCATATTTTCTTAGACAC
>JGI24021J15306_10001097_pt1 | contig 24988 bp, 16 predicted proteins | sample Ectturendosymbi1_FD_15306 | JGI IMG/M metagenome (IMG submission 15306) | reverse complement strand
TCTGTTGGAACTTTCAAAACCAATAGTATCGTTCATCAAAGCCGTTCAAAATGTAAAAGGTGAGCTTGTGTATGCCGACGTCCGTCACAGCGTATCAATTAGCAAGGGACGAAGGTGCCTTAAATATGTCATCCGTTCAGGCCTATTATATACTTCGGCGCAACCTTAAATGCGCACTTCTGCTCTTCGGAACAACATCCGTGAAACTCCCACAGCAAACTGCACATCGCTTAAGTTTGCGTGACGACAGGTCACGAGGTTTAAACGAACATGAGGGGACAGCAAATTCAAACGCTCCAAAAGTCATGGCAATCCTTTCCAATTTCACGCGCTTGCACTTCACCCCCGAACCGCTACTAACAGCAAAATCGATTCGATTTGTTTACGCTCCGAAAAATCGCAGCGCGTAAGTACATTTCGGAACGGTTGAAGTGAGGCCATTTCACTGCTGACCAGTATTTTCGGAACAACAGCAAGGTCAAAGTTTAAAGTTGACGATTGCAAGCAACACAAACAAGCTGTTTGCGTCAACAGACAGCGCCTGAAGGTGCTCTTTAAATTTCTCTTCACAACGGCTGATTGCGATAACGATCCTGTGGAGGTAGTGCGGAAAAATAAACGGTAGCAAGAAGTTCTTGAACTGAGTTCCATATTAGTCGACGTCGGCGAATAAACCGTTCCTACCCCATGAATTCCCAGACAGAATACCATCACTGGCAGCCTAGTGTCAATAAACTGCACAGAGGTTATGCGTCAACCTTCACAGAAGTTGGCTACGGTCGAGATCTGCGGCAGCTTGTCCATCGCAAAATCTATTCAGGCGCTTATTAACTTTAAGCATTAGTTGATTCTTTATATTTTTGTGCAGGTATGCGTGCGTGCAAATGTTTGTCTTGAACCCGTGGCAAACTTCTGTGAAGACCGTTAAGATAAACGATTTGTTCGTTTTGTCGGCAGAGAGTAGCCAGCTACATACTGGGAAAGTTTATTTTTCTACGCTAATGACGTTGCATAGATTAAAGAGCTGAGAGTTGAACCGCAAAACATTGCCCTGTTTTCATTGCATAACAAGATCGATAAATCTTGCACACTGCTTCGCAGTAGAGTTCAACCGTGGTCAAAATTTGCAACACACACCGGAACTCCGGATTCGCGTGTATTTTGCAAATTCCAACTCTGAACCAATCTCAAAAACAACCTTTACGTAACAACGTGTCAAGATTTAAGCTTGAGTTTGTACGGAGGGCTGTTTTCTCTTTCACATAACGCGACAGATACAGTCGCATGACTGAGTCTGTAAATGTTATACGCCCTTACAAATCAATCGGGATGGTTTGAGCAAGTCCAAGACCAACGCCAGTTTTTCAGTGCATTAACTTTTCAATTTGTGGTCGAGAAACTTTCATTACATCACAAGAATTTTCATCACACCACGTTCCGCGATTTTGCAACAGGAACCATACCAACGTGTTACTTGAGTAAAATGTCGCACATACAAGCTGTACAAACTCTTGCCATCGATTTAGATTTTGTGTCACAAGATGGTGTAACGTGAGCATTAACGTCTGCAACACGAAAAGATACAACACGAGCATATTTTAGTTGGAATTTCAGCCTTGGGCGCTTTGTTGTTGTGACGCCGACCGATACAATTTCCTCGTCAAACCTGCTGCTACAACGCAATATGCCGATGGAATGTGACTGATTTCACACATAAGTTTTGCCATCAGTTGCTATACTTAGAAATGCAGTTCGATTGAACCACGAGTAAGTAGCGTCTAGTAATAAATCATAAAACAAGATATTAAATCGATTTAATGTAGTGCTTTTCTGAGAAACTCACCACAACAAAAAGTAAGTGTTGTCAACCGAACACGCGCATCAAATACCAACTTCCAAAAAAAATCAAATCATCGCGGAAGTTCACATTTTTCAACCCCGAGCCATGGTATGAAAAACCACGGCACTTAAATTATTGTCTATCAATATCACGAACTTTTGTCTTTTGCGTACATTTGCTGAACAAGACGAGAGAAAACTGCTCATTCCGATGGCCACGAAAGGATGAAGGTTAAAAAAATCCAAAGCTTTGTTTTTTTCACTCGATCTCATTCAGTGGTATGGCAAGATGATTATGAGCACACAATCATGCTTTCGAAATCACCTCAGCCCTACATGCTGTAATTAATAACTTCTGTAAAGAAGTTGAAACCTCCGAGAAAACCTGAAAATTTCGTTAGCTTTCTTAGATAGAACTGTAGTGAGTCTAATGCGGCAAAAAGCGACATCTATTTTTGTCTCATACAAAGGATTTAAGACAATGTTGTTTTTTTAGTATTGTCTGAATAAAAAACAGTTTAGTTTCAGCGGAAAACTCTTCAAGCAAACCGAGCAGTACAGCGCTACCAATGGTGGACAGAAAAAGAAAGAAGTTAAAATGGTGAGATTAGAAGTTCTTCGTTCCGTAACTTTGCTGAATTCCTCTCACCATAGAGAAATCAAACATCCCGGTTTAGCGCCGGTCTATTCAAGGTGAATCTATCCATGACAATTTCTAGTCGACATCACTTTAACGAAACGGCTCAACCTTTCCAAAAATGTTTCAGACAAGCTAAAGCAAAAAATGAGGAGTAATTTAACTTTCTGACCAAACGAAGCAGGTAATCGAGCTTTGCTGTGGGCGGTTAATCAACGATGCGTCGCTGCAGTGAGATCAAACGCAAAACCACGTCGTTGACAAACTATCTGACATGTTGATCGACAAAAATCTTTTGTCACACAACTCACAGGTAGCGCTTATAGTCTGAAGAACAACAGCGTTGCTGAAAAGCGACTCGTAGAAACACACAGCACCACAAAAGATTAAAGTTTCTGATGGTGAACTTGACGCTTGCCATCGCTCAGATTGGCGAGCCAGTGCTTTCAAATGCATCTACGTGCTCTTATCAATCTCGATAATCCCCAGGTACTTTTAGTTAACGCCTTGCTTCAACACGCAATTGTGCTCGTGGTGGTGGCTGGAAAGCGTGACCGGGGTCTTGGCGGCAAATGCGAGGACTCGAAACAACGGTAACGTTTTTGCGTCACGCAAAGCTCAGGAGTTGCCAGCGGCGTGGACACTTCGGCGAGATTGCGTGCTAAGAGGAAACGCGGCTTGGCTGCTCGAAAATGTTAATTAATCGCTGCGCCAATGCGATCAAAATTGGAGTAATTTTCACTTTGAGTTTGTTCATAGGCGAAGAGCTTGACTGGGCAGTCGAAACTTGCTGCGCCAGCATAAGATTACTCCGACCGTGAAGCGTTTTGCACTTGTCACTCCACGCTAGGCCTCGCGGGTATAACTCCTGCACTTTCGCGGTGATCTCGTTCAAACAAAAATAGATATTTTCGGATTATTTGCAAAAATATCTCTTTGTTTGCATAAAACTGATTCTTGTAAAAAAAATTTGCGCCTTAGGATTGTTACGTCAGCGTCTTCTTGATGCACGGCAAGGAATAAATATTTCCAGCTCACCCATTTCTCCTTGCTCCAGGAACAGTATATGGACGGGAACCAGCGTGGAGAAGTAAAAGACGTCTATGTTGTTCTTAATCGCAACCTGGCATTAGAAAAACATGCAAACAAAAGATTTAAAAGTCGAAGTGGTTCGATTGCAAGGAGATTTTTAAGTCACAGAAACCGCCTACCGCGAATTAAGGTTTATCAAACACATGCGATAAACGCAGCTCGATTGCAAGGAGATTTTTAAGTCACAGAAACCGCCTACCGCGAATTAAGGTTTATCAAACACATGCGATAAACGCAGCGAAAGCAGCAAAATATCAAAACTTTGAGCTACATGAGTAGAATGTTTCCGCCTTTGCTTTGAAGATTTTCATTGAAACAGCTGATACAAATTGATAAAATGCTTGAGGGATAATCATCACTGTCGGTAGCAATTAGGTGAAGACATGCTGCCAAGTCTAAAGCAGCATTTGGCGACATTTGCCCATTAGGTCAAAGGTCACGCCAAAAATGGTTCGCCTACGCCACTGACAAGACGTGGCTTAATCTTTAAGAGAACTGTTTCAGAAAGTGCGCAGGCTAGAATTCTGTAAAAAATAATTTTTGAAGGTTTTTCCTCTTTCACACTGTTACAGAAATGCGCAGCTAAGATTTTAGTGGCAGCGCCATACATATGCATTTAGGAAGATTCAAGTAACTACTCTCCACATGTGAGATCAGGAATCTATCGGCAAATTTTTTAATCAGAAATCTATTTCACGTAACACTACGCGTCGTCAGTCCGAAAATCATATTCAAAATCTATTTGACAGATTCCTTGCTTCAAGTAACTTCACTCCACAGGTGAAAGGAGCAAGGAATCAATCACAAATTTTTAATAGGAAATCGATTTCACGTAACACTACGCATCGCCAGTCCTATCATCTGCAAGCAATGCTAATAGGTGTGAAACGTTGAAAGCCCTAAACAAGGTCAGAGGAAGTAAACATCCTCAAGACTGCAATGAATAAACGGCACAACCTCAACCGTTTGAAAAGAATTCTAGTTGCGTTTGAAAAGAATTTGGTACCAACGGGATAAAACGACAATTCGCACGCGGTATGCAGGTGAGCTGATCGTAAAATAACATCCCGTTCAAAATAACACACCAAACGCCGGATCGAAAACAAAGGCTCTTGACCGCGGTCAGTCATGGCGTTTTTATCGCTACGGTTGAACCGAAGCGTGTTGGAAGTGGGTGGAACAAACCACCATGTCGATCCGTGCTGGCAAAACCACCCAGAACGTGAAGTGTTAAGCACAGTTTCATTGATTATACCCAGCCATAGTCACGACCGACGGATATGTGATGACACCTGAAATCGGCCCAGTTTTAAGTCACATGCACCAATGAGTAAACGGAAGGCACTGCACAGGCGCCAGCACTTTGTTACTTTGCAAAAGGGAAGGCAGTCGATTTTGAAGCATAGGCATCGAGTACGGCAGTGCGTCGCACGCTGGCAATTCTAGCCGCGAGTGCGGTACCCCTGCTAATTTTTCATTTTGTGATTGAGCACTTCTTTGTACAAAGACACTATTCTGAAATGTGGTGATACGTTTTAAAACTTAAAAATCGCAACGCAACTTGAAACAGTTCTTAGTTGTACTGCAGAGAGAAGAACCACCTCCGCTGTATTTTTTAACAAAGACGATGTAAACTAGGAACAGTTACACAACAAGATCCATAAATTTTTGACAAGCAGTGATTTGAACAGTCCCACTCCAAACGTTATTTTGGAACTGTTTGCGGAAAATCGAACTTCAGCAAATTTATTTCCGAGTTGTGTTTGACGTGTTTGTTGCGCATGTGTTTCGCATTACCCGGCTGCACTACCTGTTGAGACAAGTGTACCTTCAGTGCACTTCGTCGTATTAAATATTATCTCCGATCGAAATATTCATTCCACGGTGACAGACGAACTAAATGTTGAAAGACCGATGGATGTTTGGATTGATAGGGCTGCAGTTCGCATTAATACTTTCAGGTAATTGTGTGTTTATTGAACTTTTCATTATTTCAGTTTAATTTGTTGTGAATGCGTTCTCGAAGTTTAGAAACAATCATGAGTGATCGAATAACTGTGAGTCGCCTGTAAAATTGACATCAGCGTGAGATGCGCTTAGGGATATTTCAACCTATATTATTTTAGCAATTTTAGGCGGGTTTTGACGTCATATTTTGTGACGCACACAGCAAAGAGCGACTCGCTTGCACGCTGCACGTGTGTGGCGCAAGACTCTAACAAAACATAATGCCCAGGAATGTTGACGCAAACCAGCAGCAACGACTGATGCCATCGAGTAACTCAACAGCAACGACTGATGCCATCGAGTAACTATCACCTTGCGGCGCTGGAAATGTCAAGGCATTCGCGACCACCACAAGACTTTCTCGGGAAAAATATCGAAGTAACTAGCAGACCAGTGGCATAGGGCCGGCCAACTGTCAGTGGCAAATGCAGGGGATTCAGAAACGTGGCCCTTCGCTGCTTAAAAATACCATGTCGAGAAACCTGCACCTTTGAATGGAAGAATCTACTTTCCTGGATAAATGCAAAAAGCAGGTGAAACTGTAGCACCACAGAAGGTGTTTTAGCACAAGCTTCCATTTGTTTGCGCTACGAACGCACAACTAACCGATCTGTTCCATACCTGCAGGTTGTTTGGTGGCTCCATTCTTTGGACCGGTCCATTTACGTTGAGTGGTAGCAATACGTCGAAGCTTTGGTTGGGATGGACAGTCGGAACATTTAGTGGAATATTTGGAGCAAGGCCGAAGCTGAAAGACATCAATTGCATGGTTATGACGTGTGCGACTTGCTCAAAATANCATGAGTTAAATAACTTNACCACTGAAGCACACTCAAGGTGCGGGTGATNTTTAGGAGTGCAATGCANAACAGCATTTTAAANAATTACTTGCTCGTGTCTTCGGCCTCACCCTAAATTGCTTCAACGGTACGCTTGAGGAGCAGCGTCACTGCAAGTTCGATGACGTGATTATTATACACAGGATCTCTGCCTGCAGCTAGGGCGATTGCGATGACGACAGCATCGCGCCCGGCTTATGGGAAACAAAATTGATTAACCGACGACCTGTCCAAGCTTTGTGACATCACAGATAAGTTTGACATCACCAATACTCGTAGACGCCGTGTCGAGCGTCGGGTGACACCTACGTAGCCCCAAGGAAAACTACGGTTTTGACAGACGCGAAGACTCATTGAAATACTGCGTCAACCACAAAGGAATAAAAACCGTCTGCGGTGAAACAAAAACGAATACGGCCTAAATTCAGATCAGCCAAAAACAACTTGACAGCCAAAAACAAGGGTGTAATTCATGAGGGGGCTGGTTATGGCGAAATACTAATTGCTTTGCAATGTCGATAGTTTCTGCTGAACACTTACACAGGTAGAACGTTGCATTTCACATATTCTTTTCAATGTTAGCAGTGCTCAAAACAATTTCAAGTGGTGTCAATGTCCCTCGCACTCCCCAATAATGCACTCGTCCGCATTTACTATAGGACGTTTACCACGACTTTCGGAAAGCAATGAGGTAGCACATCGTGTTTATGACATGAGGTCTTCAATTTATGTTGCTGGTATCAACTGATAGAAAATAGATAGAAAACAACAGACTGCACCGAAAACTGAACCGATTACGCATCACGGTTGAGACAATACGGCGCAGAAAAAGAACAAAGGAATCGCAGACATGTTGCGTAAAATTAAAGGACAATTTTTAATAGGTCCGCAACAACAATGATGTTCAAAGTCCGGCACATTTTTACTCCAACAGCGTTGCTTCACGTTATTTCTCCACACGAACAAGTTTCAAAGCTTTGGGTGCAGCTCAGCTGCTAAATCCGAGGCTTTTTTCCTCATTAAATTTTATAATCATCAACGAACTACCTGGTGATCACTATATACGTCATCGCTACTGCGATAGGGCTGAATGGAAATAGGAAATTGAAATATGACGATGTCTGAAACGCGATAGGTGGATCACGAAAAAAAATAGCTTCTGAAAAAACGTGAGAACGTCGCAGGCGCATTGAAACAACATCCTGTCCCACTGCAGCTGCTTTCAGTAATATTCTTGCATTTACCTGACAGGCTAGACAGGGAGTGGGCGGCTGAGAGAGTAATAAAAATAATCGGCCTCGCATATCACGTAAGTCACGACGCTGACAAAGTGACAAAACGTCGAAAATGACGGAAACCATCGGATGTTTCAAGATTTACGCTTTGGATTCAAGGTTGCATACGTTTGTTACGCAACTAAGCTACGTGAAACCACGGTATTCAAAACAAAGACTCTTTATTTTACCCCAAAACGATTTTCTTCTGATAAAATCTGCATTATCCAGCATGCGAAAAGCATTACAATAAACATGACTGTTTTCGTGAGATTTTCTAAATGAAGCGAATGGCAGACCACAATCCGGACGCAACGAAAGGATTGCAAAGTGGTTCCTTTACATAACCAAGTACCGCTATCATGGATCTGCGGCAAGATAAAGATGAGGTGCAATTTCAGACGTGCGGAACTTCGGCCTGCGCAAGGAAACACAAGTTCGTCTGTGCACGGAAACACAAGCACAAAGACAAGATAGATGGGACGTGGTCAGCAAAAGCGACAGTTTGCCAAGTGAGAAACCTTGTGAAGTCTTATCTGGCTAGAACGGAAGTTAGCATGGGAGAAAGCGGAAACCTTGCTCGGAAACATGGAAGATGCTCGGTCGCTCATACGTTAAACGTTAGACAGAACGCGACACCTCAGGGAATGGTAAATTTCCCGACGCGCGAAACGTTGACGATGGTGACAAAATCTCGGCAGTTTCGCGTGACAACACCACACAAGGGAAAATATGTTGTTGATCGGAAAAAGTATAAAACGCGCGACGCCGAACAGTGGGGAGCACAGTGACGATTATGATTTCACAATGTGATCAGGACAAGAACCAGCTTGATGGATAAAGGTACCAGTGCACATAAAAAGGGTATTAGCGTTTTGACGAAAGGAATTTGGACGAGAAATGCTCTAAAAATAGACAGTTGTATTTAGAACAAACACAGTGAAGATAACAAGGTCAGATGGGTTCGGTATGAACGTTTTTTTCCCTAAATGCCATTGTAACGCAGATGACGCAAACCGCAGAAGAACGCAGATATTTATTTCGACCAGGAACTAAGTAATTAGTGCAGTGCTAGCGAAAAAACGAAAATGTTTTCCTTTGAGATGCTACTTGAAGTAACTCACTAGTTTGAAAAACACTCACCCACACATGAATTTTACTAATTTTGATAGCTGACAATTTTTCGAGGTCAAGAAAACTTGTGAGGTTAACATGTCCCATTGAAGAATGATATAATTAATGCAATCAAATAACGTTATTATTTCACTTTCAGCGTCAATGCCGGCAACGTTTGGTTAGGTAACTGTATGTTGAAAATATTGCTGGATTTAGCGGCGGCACTCAAACGAAAACATGTTTCACATCACGTTACTTATCGTTTCGTCTGTAATCTTTGGCAACGCGTTGACAGTCACAAGCATGCCTCAAAAAGGTAGGTGATGGATTAGTGTCTGATACGTAATGGTGATAAAATTTATCTTGCATTAGTGTCTGTGAAAAAAAATTATACAGGAAAGTTCCTGAAACATAGCATGCCAAACACGTTATGGCACATAAACTCCTGTGCTGCTTTGGAAGTGTGTGCTTCAGTGCTAATGGAAATATCCCGCTTTTTTCCAGTTACAATCCCAGCAGAAATGTTGTTTACGTTGAAAAGGACTACCTTTTCAGTGAATATCTATCTATCAGACTTAATAAACACTTTCGCCCTTCATTTATACTGAAACTTCACGAACCATTCCTTCGTGCAAGTAAATCAGCAATTTTATACGCAGGTACAAAATGTGATGATTTCCACTGCAGTCAGCCTCATGGATATCTAATTTACAAATCTTCATACAACAGCTACCTCAGAAGGAGAACAATCACAAGCATGGGCAAGCCAACAACATTTGTTCTTCATTTCAAAAATATAACCGTAAGCGGTTTTAAATGTGACCGTTGACTTCTAATTGGCTTTTCATCCTGTTCTTTTTAGATTTATTTATGGTTTAATGTTTTATACCCACACACAACCAAGTACAACTCACGTCCACATGCCACTAACAAGGAACACACAGATAGATGAAAGAATATAGCATGTGGCGCCAGCAAAGAGCACCCGCATGGATGGCGCACCACGGCTGCTATGAGTTCTAGCACCATTGCATAGAGCTGCGGTAACTTCCAAGTAGACTAATACATAATGTGTGGGGGAGGGTGGGAGTGGTAGAAAACTGCGAAGGACCAGGGGCCGTTTGGAATGCAGTCCTCTACTGGACGAACCTTCCTATTGTGTACAGGGAACACTTGGCTAATCAATGAAGGCAAAAGTCTGTTGATTTGAGTATGAGATTTTGTACGGGTTAACTGCAATGCAGGTAAATTTTTAAGGCGCGAGAAGTTGGCTTAACATCGTCACGTAGTTTTTGTTTTTCAGTTTTCGCGTACACTTCCCAGTGATTCCTGATGGGCGAGCGCTAGTATTATTCAAGTACTTTAAGCAACCGGATGCAAAATGCATTTGGAAATTCTTTTCGAGATAGTCGTTGAGACTAATTTGCAGAAAAATTACGTGTAGTAAACGCAAAAAGTAAAATAAATTCTACTGCTGGAAAAGGCAAAGTATACTTAATTTCATCGTGGTGAAGTTATTACCTGCACTACAGTACAGACAGCTTAACAAAAAGAAGCATTGACCAAATCCAACACTATGTGAATCGTTACTTTCGAATGCAAACCATTGCCTGAAACCGCTTTCAAGCAAGAAAAATTACGCACAACATAACATACAAGTCGTTCTTATGAGAAGTTAATATATGCGGAGCAAATTTACCAGTGGAAGCTGTAAAATTCAGAAAAAATGTAAATCAATTTGGAATACCTGTTTCAATAAATTAATGACAAAGTGCATAGCAGACTGAAGCAACAGGATACACACGAAGGATTAATTTCACGACAAAACCAATATAAATCTTATCAATAGAAGAGTTTGTTAGAATGTTTCTGACTTTTAGAGCGAATTTTGCTTCCATGTGCTACAAGCCAAAATGAGTGAATGTGTTTTGTAGGGTGTGGACAGAAAAACTCCTATCATCGTACATCAACTGAGTTACAGCCGAAGTGGAATTTTTCAAATCAGAAGCTGCGAGGAACAAATCTTTATATTCAGAGATACTTACCAAGCAGTCATTTTCGCTGGACCATCAATGAAGCTGCACTACATGGTGGAATTTTATGGTATGTAACTCAGTACATAAGAACCAAAAGTATGAAATGTTGATCTTGTATGATAATAGTATTCCTAATTCTAAACATAAGCACATTTTTGCTGCATTCAATTTAGAAATAAATGACATTTAAATAACTAATGTGATTACCCCAACATGTTTCTCTGGATTACAAATAAGATATAAAAAAAATTAAGCTTTTAGCTGTGTAATGATATCTTGTTATATTCAGTTGGCTGCAACATTCTGCAAGGAAAAAACATCACTATAAATCAACAAGAAGAAACAAAGTCAACCACACAATCACCACAGGTACAAGAGCCTGGTCAGGGCTATGTAGCAAAGTTGTTGGAACATTATCTTTCACAGAACACAATGCCCTCTGACCATGCTGGTAAGCACACATCTGACAAGAAGTGCTGGCTTATACTACCTACACTCAAGTCAAAACTTGAAGTACATGAAACTGATGCATGGAGCTATTTTATGCACCAAATCACTGGCATTTTCAGTAACAATCTAAACAATGACAACCAAGAAACAGGCGAAATGACAACCAGCAATGAACTGAAAGAGATATTCTTCACACTATCGGACACCAGCCTGACTAACCAATCAAGAATCAATGTGACAGACATNCTATCAGGTACAGTAACCTAAAACAAGGCAAGCTGATTTAAAATTCCTTGCAATTGCAAATANACAATTAAATAACTCATTGCCTTGTTTCAATTAGGATCTACAGTTCTTTCTGCAATGGAGGAAGAAGTGCACCCTTTGCTACAAGCTGACAGTCACAATAGCTCGTTGCTGCTGAATGCTAAGCATCGAGTATCAAGTTTATTTCTTGTTACACTTGAATGCAGCAACCAGTGTAAAGAAAACAACTTCAAGCTCCAGGCGAATGGTAATTTATAAATGGGAACAATGAAAGTGGCTATGACTGTATATAATGCTATAACGTAAATGTAACACAATTTTCATAAACCTAAAGTATAATAATGATACTCCAGCAATTACTTTCTGCAAAGGTTACATAGTCTAATCGAGTATCTAGTCTCCACACAGATGAAGACTTTGAATCGATCAGAAAATTTTAATGTGTTTAAAAAAATCCTATTAAAATTTGCTGATTGATTCCAACACTTCACCTGTGTTGAGACTAGTTACTTCAATACTGAAATGTGCAAGTTTGAATTATTGCAAAGAAATGAAAACAGAGCCCATTCAATTGATTCCTTGAAAGCTTGCAGCATATTTAGAGCTTTTTAATAGTCCAATCAAGCAGCAAAGTGTTTGAATAGGAAATCGGTTTTACTAAATGTATTCTCAGTCCTTATGTGATAAGGTCTAAGGATGCATACAGTTGCGTGAAATCACTTTTCTGATTAAAACAATTTGCTGATTGATTTGACTACGTCACCTTTGCAGAGAGTGATTGCTGGAATATAGATAATATGTGCAAGTCTGAATCATCGCAAAGCCAGAAAACGGAGCACAGCTGAATGATTCCTTTGAAGCCTACAGCGTTTAATTGCATAATATGAACATGCATTCACGAACTTTTGTAACTGCATTTCAGGTCTGGAACAGACCGATATCGATTGCAAACAGGTAAGAATATACAAGAGACTGACACTGAAAACAATGCAGTTTGCAGAGAAGCACAATCACTACAACTATGTAGCCTGACACTAATGCACATATTAATGTCTGCTAACATGTTTTTCTTGTATATATTGAGTGCAATTATGCATATAATGTGCACTTTTCTTAGATGGAAAAAAAATGCCGCTACAACATTGGAAATGGAAACTACAGTTGTGCAAAATTAAAAGCACCAACAACAGTGCTTTTGGCAAACATGTCAAGTGAAGACTTGGCAACATCACAGTGTCCAGTGTGGAACACTATTCTTAACAATGCAGTATCAGCAGTAAGTGCCAATTGCTTCAAAATACAATGACTACTTCATTTCCTGACTATATGCAAAAGGTGCAACTTTAGGAATTTTGGTCATCACCTTCAGTGCACCAGACAAAAATATGCTTTTAGAAAATCTTCAAATATTTATTATATTGCTATTGACAGTCTTAGGGTATGCTCTTAAAAGTCAATGAAAAACTAAGGAATTGAAATAAAACTTTTGAGTTAGCACAATATCTTTATTGGGTGCACAATGTTATTGGAAAACTTCAAAGTTTCACATGATCATATGATCAACACTTGACTACCCATAAATATACCCAAGACAATTTTGAAACAGTTGATCTTTGTTTTCAGTTACACAGAGAAGAACCACAAAGTGATCTTCAAGCACGAAATTGGGTTGACAAATGCAAAGACTATGATAGCTACTGCTTTAAAGAATCTTGCCCAACAGGTAAAATATTGAGCATGTAAAATCTCCTCTGCACTACATTTAAAGACAAAAACTCACAAATACTATCTGCAAAACTGGCAGACAACTCAACAGGATAAATTAAAAATTAATGCAGTTCTACAGCTTCAAGTTGCGTGGATTACAACAAAGTGCGAAATTCACCTACGAAGTAGACATCCTCAGCTCTTGTTCATAAATTTTTTTTATTTTGAGTTTTGTTTATCAGAATAACATATGTCCATGTACAAAAATGCTGCAAAAGATCCATTTTCTTTCTTTTGCAGGTGAATGTCATATTCCCTGTTTCATTATCAAGCAAGTCCTTAAACTCTGCCAGTACTTGGATGGTCGAAACAAAGTCTTCACCAAGTAACCAAGACAAAACAAACACCTACATTACAAAGCTCAGAAAAGGAACAAAGGGCACACATGCCATGATGCAGTGTTTACTGATCAACTCAGTTCATGAACTTTTCCAGAAATAAGCTGTTGTAACCGGAATCAACGTTTACAAACAACTGAGCAAAATGTGGAATTAAAGGGCAAACACTACTCAGCAATCAGAGGATATCATGCTTGTGCACTGATATTACTGACATTTAGCACTGTGATTGAGATGAGCACAGTGATGGATTCCAGAATTGTATTGAAATGCTTGTAAATCAACAAGAACTGATCATTTACCTGCAACTATTTTTGTACAATGTTTGTTTTTGTAATTTATAAGTGAAGTACTGCATAATAAATGAAAAGGTCTGAAACATCTCTGTTATTGGCTGAACAGTACATTTTATTTACAATTTCACCACTGTGTTAGAACAAATGCAGTTTCCCAAAAAAATAACGCATTTGCAGAAATTGTGCTGTAACTATTCTCTGGGAAGCAAAAGAATGTAGGCGATGAGCAACAAAGCTTTCTTGGAGCCACAATTAGTTGCAAGGTATAGATAAGTTTTGATGAATTCGTGATCAATCAACAAAAAGGCTATTACAACTAAGCACACTATTTTTCTTTCATGACACATGCTAAAGCACTTCTCATTGACTGAACAACTTACAGTGCCCATTTCTTTACATTTTAGGTAAAGCTGTATATAGGCTTGGGAGCTCCTAAGCAGTCTAATCTCATAGATTTGCAATGCTCTTTTTAGATATGAATCCTGACCAACAAAGCAATCTAAAATTTGTGTTGTAGAGCTTTTCATGAAAATTCTTGCTCCTAACAAACAATGCCCGAAAACCAAATGAAAAACATGTTGAGTGCTTCACTTTTCTTTGAAAGTAATCCCATAATGTAAATTCAGATGTATGCAGCTCTGCTGTTATTTTAAAACTGCAGTAGTAAAATTATCAAAGATGGACCCATGTGGAAGGCTTGTGCAATTTGATGTAATGAGACAATTCAGTAGCCACAAGTGTTGCCAGTGACACATCAGTGAATGACTTACCACACCTGCCCACACGATGATTCAAATGGGCATAATGTACCATGTCTTTTTCTGTTGGTTTCTCTTTTTCACACCCTTTACTAAAATATTTTGTTTTGATTCATCAAAGTTGAACTACAGTAGAAGTAACCAGTAAATGCCCCAAGGCATGCATGCCTTGTTAGGAGAAAGCATGGTGAAATGATACGAAAAATATTGGCTGGTCAGCAACACAGTGATGAAATGCACCTCAAAGCAACAGGAGAGAAAAAATAACTGCCTGCATGGCCTGTTATATTGTAAAGTATGTCAGACACACAGTTCATTACTAACATGGGTGTGATGGCTGAAGGAGTGAACAACTGTAAACCAGTACTGAGTAAATCAAAATGGCGACTAGCAAAAAATCACTTTGAACAATGAAACTGACAGCATAGCCAATTAATGAAGTCAGTGGGAGTCAAACCACTTGACATTACTATTTCAACCAGACAGTGATGGCAGCAATGGATGTGGACATAAGTCAGAATTTGTCAGTAACATAAACGTCAGGCTATGGAATTGAGCTATCAGCACTTTTGTTACTGATAATATGCTAACATTACCATGCAACTTCGCAGTTTTAAACAACTCTCTTGTTATTTTTGTAGTATTGAGACAATCCATCAACAGGGGTGTCTGATGGCTTAATATCTTTGCTTGTTACAGCTATGCTAATGAAGCACAAACTACAGCCCAATTGTNCAGCACTACGCTGACTTCTCATTAATTCAGTAAAGCAAGGATAATTGCAAATTTTAGCAAGCCTCCTGTTTGCTTATTATGAATTTGTTAANTGCACAGAAAGAATTGTATCAGTTAGAGTTNAAAGTGGAAGTATCATAGAGTTTTGGATATATAAATGAGACAAAAAGGATGCAACAGCACTTATAATTGCTACCTTAAACAAAGCAAATGAAAATAACACTTTTTATTGCATTTTTCAGTTGCATAGCACTTTCTCATAAAAGGTAACCTCTTGTAGAAGATTCATATATCAACTGGAAAAGCAAAATGAAACTAAAGGAAATTATTTCAATACTGCTTTTGTTTTTCTTCATCTGCAACACTTCAGGTAATTTAAGGAATTGTTCAAAAATAATCAAGCTATATACCTTACCACAAGTTTTGATTTTGGCAGTTGTGCATGCTCAATGGTGCATATCAAGCAAACAAGTTTAACATTTAGCAGCTAAAATTTTGTCCCAGTGCTGATCATTGCAGGGCTTTTTAACCAAAAACTGGGAACAGAAAAGTCACTTGTACAAGGAGATGATTTGTGAACATCCAAGAGTATAGACAGTTTCTGATGCTAAAAAAAACAATAATTTTTTAAAAACAATTCTTATACACTTTTGAATGTTTGCATATACATTTTCCTCTTCATGTCAGGAGTGGAGAACGTTGCTGATCAAGTTGGTAACCACGCACTGCATAAAATACAATTGCAAAATATGCCTAATTGTGTGCATTTCTTTGCCCTATCTAAGGATGAGTAGCTTTTTTTCTAAAAACTTATGATAACATTTGCATTCTATCTTCAACCTGTTCACAGGCATGCCATGCACTGTCAACAGTGTGTGCTACCAGCATCGTGGTCAAATTGTGCAAGATGAGGAGACAGTAACTTTAACAGAAAAGATATACAACAAAGGGCGTGCTTGGTACATAAGGCCAACAAAAACTCCAACAAATGCTCTTTTAGCATTCAAGGTGATTATCAACATGCTAGTGCTGATTAAGCTGCCAAAAATCGGTTCCAATAATACATAAAATCAAAACTTGATTTTTACTATGGGTAGAAGTCGCATCAAATACATTGTCAAATTGAGAGATCAGATTGCACTTTTTTGCATGCTTCTTGCCCATACTGCATTTTTTATTTGTATACCTTCTTACTAAGGCTGTTGCCATGGTAGCAAGTAATAATTTTGTAATGCTATTTCAACAATAATTTTTTCAGAACTTCACGTCCACCTCACAATCAGTAGTTATGGTAATTACATACCACAGTGAACAAGAAAAGACATCACAGTATTTTTATGGAGACCTTGGCAACTTTGAAGTACTGTGCAAAAATGCAATTGGAATTATTATATATGTTCCAATACAAACACAGAAAGTTGCTGATTTTTTGTTGGACTATTACAGTAAGTACATGATTTTTCTGAAAAATAGTAATTTACTGAATAATCTGTACAGCACTACGTTGGCGCATGCTGAAAATTACATGGTATGAACTATCAGTCTAAAGCCAAATTGCATAAAAGTGAATGGGAGCTGAAAAGTACTTACAAATATCATTCATGCGCAATTTGCATGTTAATCTTACAGATCCTTATGCATTACTGTAGTACGAAATTTTAAGCAATAACAAAAACAGCTTTGAACAGTTTTTCTTGCCAACAGCATGCACACAAATAAAACAATGGCACCCTACTTTTTTACACAGCTGGTTGCAAAGTTTTGACTGGGCGTCAGGACCAAATCAAATATCCTTCAAGTGTCAATACAACTGGACAAGCTGATGATTCAACACAATGTTGGTTTATCCAAACAACTGAGGGACGATCTCAAAGAATATATTTCAGTATAAGAAATGCAGCCATTGCTGAAGGACAAGAGCTGCAGGTACATTTAAATTTATATGGTATGCTTTTAACATTTTTCTATGAGTTGAATCACTGATCAATTCGTGTAGAAAAAACAAAACATCTTGTGTATTTCTGTAACAAAAGTTTTGCTTTTCACAAAAGATACAGATAAGTTTAAATAAAAAAATATTCTCATGTAGTAGTTTAGTTTAGTTTACTTTACTTAGGCTGCAACATTTAAGTTCAACTTTTATCATTAGAAAAAACAGTAAACGTCACAATATGATTCAAATCACTTGCTAAAATGAGTGGGTAACGAATGACATTTAAATCTTCAATCAGGTGAAGGATATACATAGCTCGCAAGTGATTGGAAAGGTTCAAGGCAGAAAACTCCATCAAATGTTTGCTTCTGAAAGCAACACAACACAATCCATACTTGTTGAGGTGAACAGCAAGCAACACAGCAACAACCAAACACGATCAAGATTTTTTTTATCATACTATGGTGAGTTAGGCATTTGCCGAGCAAAGTGTTAACCTTGTTCTTAAAAGTTGCAAAAGACTAATATTTTAAATATCATGAAACGAGCAGTTGTTTTGTATCTGCATTAATTCACACACTCTAGTTGGAAAGGACTTACGGTATGCAGATGCAGCATATGTTCGTTTGGGCTGAAGATGACATGACATTAACAGTTTAAACGCTTATGTTTTTGTCTTTGCAGCAATGACAAAAGAAGATGCAACTTGCATTGATGTAAGTACTCATTTTAGGCATCACCGGCAGTTATTTCATGCAATCTTTGGTAGAATTATCAGAATTAAAAGTTATTACTTTTTCAAAACCTGACAACGAAGTTATGAGAAAAAGTGATAATTTTGTAACATACTCTTACAGAGGCGGAAGGAGTGCGGCTTACTGCTAGCAAAAATTCCAACATTTCCTTCGCAACTTTGCAANATAGCATGCCCAGCTTTTGATGAAATGATGGTGGAAGAATATGAAATGGAGGTAATAGGTGTTCTGATTTTTAATAATAACTGAGTTTGAGAAGTNTTTTAATTGTTTAGAAGAAATTGTCATAAAAACAAGAGAAAATGGGTGGTGGATGGATGCAACAGATGTATCTACACTCCAAATTAACCTGCTGAGTATTTTTCATTGACGAGTATTTGAAATGATTATTATATATTTTTCAATACTGCAATGGGTTATAAAACACAATACAAATTATCAACTGTTGCATAGCACTTTTGAAATCGTTGATAAATACACAAACCCAAAACTGCGTATGATGTCTAAAACATCTAACAAACCCATTATATAGTATTAGGTCATGAGATCAACATGATAGTATCTTATCACGAGATCTCTTTCATATAATTGCAAATCTTAGTTACAGGAAACTTAGCTGCTTACAAATTTGCATCATCACTGTATGACATGAAATATTTCTGATAACAAAGCATTGAACACCAAAAGAACACAGTTACTCTGTTGCTTCCCATGCTCATGAGCACATGTATCCCATTCTAATTATCCAAAAATTGTATCAATATTCTCTATAAAAATAAGGCTGACTGATACCAGTACAAGCAAGTAACTCTCACAAATTTCATTGACATAGTTGACACAACAACACACATACATTTAATCCTCTCACATGGCTCAGATGACAGAATGAAAATAGCTGCAAACTCATAATTTACAGGCATCAAAACCTCAGATCAGGACTGGAACCACCAATGAAGCAGCTGGGTCAGAAGTGGAAGGGAGAAGCTTGTATACACCACAAAATGTCAGATGTCCAATTGCTAACAAAGCCTTGTGTGTTTGCCCGTCACACACAAATCCATACAAGTTTTGCAAACCAAACATCAACTGCTTCCGAGGTAAGGATGCCTTGCAAGTTTCTCCTTGCCAGAAAATATATTTGAAAGTTTCATATTTATTGGTTTAAGTTTGGCAGAAAGTCACATGCCTACATGTCTAACTTTTGTAACCAACAACACAGTGCAAAGTTTATATGTGCTTTAGATGCAACCATCAGCACGAGAAAGAGAAAATGTCAAAGTGAGGTAGCTCTCTGTGTCATTAAAACACTTGTTTCACGATAACAACGCGTGCCCGGAAGAAGTTTTGGATTAATGTTGAAAAATCATGTTTATAAACATACGCTGCACTTCTGCATGAAAACATTCACTTTGCACTCTTTTGCATAAACATTACAACACCGTGTTTTTCAGAGGGAGGATGTACGTTCAGCTGCATCGTGGCCCAATTCACCGTTTGTATACGTCACGTGTTCATGAGATCTCTTGAATTGCTATGAAGAACACGACTATGAAGAAGACTTGTGCAATGGAATCGACACTTGCACGAATTCATGAGATGCATGCATAGTGTTGCGAACACAGTGCAGATAGGATATTTCATGAACATGGCAAGATTTGGAAATTTCACCAAGAGCTGGAATAGAAAGGACACAACCACCCTGAAAGTGCTTCACGTTTTGAACAGTGTTCAAAAGTAGTGTTTACAACTTTACATGGCAGTGTTTCATCGCATGCTTCAAAACTTCTATGGCAAACCAACTACTATAGTGCAGGGGTCCTCGAATACTTGTTAGCGCGACCCTAACAAATATTTCCGAATTCCCGCGACCCAAACATTTCATGAGCCTAAAATTTTGCGGAAAATATTTTATAAATAAATATAGTTTTTAACACTACTATGGACAATTTTCTTGTAGCAAATTGTTTGAAACTTAGCACATAAATCAGTAAAACTAATTGCATTTATTCTGTCAATGAGAATTGTAAATTTTACAATGTAAATTTAAATTATTTTGCGGCCCAGAGTGGAAGACAAACCACCGTAGAGGTTTACCATACAACACCACACTGCCAGCTAAGATTTCGTGGTTACAAAGAACACCAAAAGCTGACTACGATAAACAGTGATGCTGGTGATTCCCACATTACAACCGTATAAAAGTGGTTGTTTCCTCCAGGTACTTTAGTGCCGGGTGTACAGCCAAAGCGCGAAAAATCATCCCACAATGCAAAAGTCAGCCTACAGTTAACTCCCTAGCAGATGCGTCACTACGTCAGTCACGGGCGGCACGATGCATAAAAGCACTTTGATCGTAAAAGATATTTTGAGTAAGTCGTGCGGTGAGAAACAAACAATGCAAGAACTTCTGTCTTTTTGCGATAAAGCATTGAGTTTCTCAGTCGCTGCAAGAAGTGAATAAATGCAGACAAGAAATGCAATTACTCCCTCGACGAGGAATTTGAAAGAAAGAAGCATACTGATGTTTTGGTCAAAAGGTCCGCTTTGGCAACGAAATAGTATTTTTGTGCAACTGCTTCGTTCGGAAGTAGTTACGTGGGTCAAGGTCTTTACAGTAGATAAATAGTACAACCTTAACTGACCCTCCAAATTTATATAACCATCAAAACCATAAAGGCATAAAACCATAAACTCCACAATAAAAAGCTGAAGCTCAAAACAGAAACAAGGTGCGCAAAGCCCACAAAGTACAAGTTACTAAATTGCACAAAATGGCAGCGATATAGCATTTCGCAACTAATGCAAACATGTTCAAAACTACGGAGAACTTGTTTCTTTCTTGGAATGCTACGTTATTTTTTCTGTAGATGTGCTTCTTTTAAGAACTTGCTGGCAAAATGAACTAGCCCGATGCGGCAAATGCAATAAACCAACGCACTGTGCAAAGCGAAACGAACAATTCTTGGCTGTTTTTCATTTTTCTTAATCCATAACATACGGAGATGGCTATAAAAGTTTTCTCTAGAATTTCATCACACGGCACTGGCCGAACGGCAATCTGAGCATTCCATGTATACAGTATTGCAAGACCTATCGTGCTCGAATCAGACAGACCCCACAGTTGTGCGGCACGCGAGTATTGCGTCGGCAGCCGACCCAATCTAAAAACTAGAATTAGCTTAAATCCGCACTCAGCATGCCAGAACCCAACTGGCGCGCTGATACGCGGAGTCCAGCAAAAAGTCACGCAAGCGCCTCACCTGTTTTTGTTGAACTGTATCGCAAAACCAGTCATCGGTTGCATCGCTTTGTTGTAGAAGGTGAGAAACATGAAAGGCTCCTTCTGTTTTCTCTGAAACGTTCCCTGGATCTCCATGCCCTTCGCTGAAGCAGCATTCAGCCACGTCTGCAAATCGTGGAGCGTTAAAAGATAATCCAGTTTTACCGCAAATGCGATGCTGAATCCACGTAAGTTCCAAAGTCACGTTTTTTTCCACGACGCATTTTTTCCTCGCACGCAGACCCCACAAATTTAAGATTTTTCGGTTTCCGCACACAGACCCCATAAATTTCAGAAATTTTCAGATAAGGCTTCCGCGTTGTCGATGACTTACGAAAAACACAAATTTTTGCTAAGTTTTCATGTGAAGTGAGCTTTACGATTGCGTCAAGACTTGCAGAAAAACAATGGAACAACGCTAAAAAACGAAACTGGTAAATGATGCTTCAAGGCAAAAGTGACAACTTGTACCCAAAACGAGACTATGGCCTTTTGCGAACTTGCCCAAATCAGCAAAGCATTGTGTTAAGGTTTAGTCAGAAAGTATATGAGCTGTAAACATTGAAGTCAAACCATACTTTGAAGATAAATGTTAACAGCGACTGGCAATCTCAGCGTGAGGAAACAAATATTTGCGATCAGAGACGGCCATGATCAAGAAAATGGCCGCTGGGGCCGACGTTTTGCCAACTCAGCGTCCCGTCGAACAAAACACCCGAGATAAGGCGAGCACGCTGCTCGGGTCAATATGCCCGCTTTGTTTTGGAGGTTTTTGATATAAACGGAATGCATGCGCGCAGCGCTGGCCACGAGATTAGATTTGTTCGCAAAACAAACACCAGATTGCGACAACAGCTCAACGACGCATTGCAGTCCGTGCATTACGCAAACGATTGTTGTTTTTAGTCTAAAATATCAACTGCAAAGGGTTCAATGCAAAGTTCAAGCTAATGCAGCGAAAGCAGCCTGACAGTAGTTCTAAACGCAGCTGGTCTTTGCCGTTTTTAAACGGAAGAAGGATTAACGGGTCTGGGTCATGTCACCTCAGCCGTGACGGTCGCCATGGCAAACAACTGTTCCAACTAAAGTCATAACCATTTTTTACCACGGTTTCCGGCTGACAGCCAGCATGTTTGAGAAAACTTTTTTCACGTTTCACCACGAACTGCTCATTTTTGTCGTTCCGACACATTGACACCATCACACCTGCTTTAGTTCTGTGAACACACCGTGCCAGGGCCAATCCACTTAAACACACCGTGCCGCGGCCAATCCACTTAGAGCTCATCAAACTTCAGCTGTCGACTATTCCGCGAAACGAACTGGACAGTTGGACTCACCTCTTTCGGCCCCACGTACGATCCCGCAGCCGGACTGAAGTCAAGACCCAGCAAGGAGTTGCTGTCGGTATGCGGGGCCCCCATTCCGGGGATACCTGGCTGGTTGGGAGGGACAGCAGGGCCAACTCCACCAAGCTAAACAGCAATATGCAAAATTAAAAACATGAAATGCTCAACTTGGGTCACGCCTCTTGACCGATTTTGAAGTTAACTTTATCCTCGCTTCACAACATATGATCACATGCGATTGACGCAGGTTGATTTTTGATTGTACGGGATCTCACCAGATTTCGAACACTTACTGTTCTTCATTGCTCCAGATAACAACGTCAAGTTGAAAACACACTGTTCACGCTCTGTGCGTTTTAATACACAGAGCGGACAACTTGGCGTTTTGACAACGTTTGCTGAAAGCAACCTTTGTCCAGGATAATGACAGTTTCCAACATATATAAAAACATTATCCTTAAATCTAATTCGACACTCGACTTACCAGGTAGTCGAGTCCTCCCAGAGGATCCATCATTGGCGCGCTCATTGCTGGCATGGCCGGAGTTTGACCCATAGCCGGCCCAATATCGAGGCCCAACAAGTCGGTCACCAACGCGTCTTGTGAGGGAATCACCTTCGAAAATCAACAAGAGCACGTGACGTCATCAACGATTGAAACGTTTCGCTCACTAGCCGAAGAAACTTTTACGGATTGCGCACAGTGATGCGTGGTACTGTTTAGGCTTTTCTTTTTAAGAATCGTTCGAAGAGGATTTACCTGGTGGGTTATCAAGCATAGATCTTTCATTTCAACTTAGCAGGAAAAAAAATTAACCAAAAAAGAGCGAAAACACACATTTAACTTAACAAAGCGCCTCAAGACACGAACGCCTACTCAGGACAACTTTTATTTAGCTTCCATCACGACAAAGCTGACAGGTTTCAGCGGTGACCTCACTCAAATCAGGCAAACTATGACACGATAGTGTCGTCAGGTTTTTAATAGGGCGCCTGATTCACGCGCGCCCTCTCGGATTACAGGTCATGCGCTGAGAAAGGTCAAGTCAAAAATTGCGTACCACCCAGCGAATGAAGTACTTGGTGGGCCATACAAGAGGATTACGATTGGCAACTCGCGGTTATAGAAATATTGAGCTAACTGTATCTCTCGTAGCAAACATTCGCCAACATTAACACCCAAACACATTAAACCTACTACCTCAAACTATAGAATTTCATTGAAAATTACAAAAAAACTGCAACTATTTATCTGCTCAGCTGCTGACAGTAAAACTTTTTCGAATCTTTAACAACAGCCATTCATCATAACGGTGTGAACCACAAAAATGGCACAAATTTTCTTGAAACCCTCACGTTGTACACACCACACTTATTAACAGAGGCCACCACCACAATCCAAAAATAAACAAATAAACATTCAAGGCCGATTTGAATAGTTCCACAAATATTTTACGTAAAACCCAAACCGCGGCGAAACAATCGCATCGGAACATGACTGATTGCAAGAATACTCGGAAAAGTTACACAACACACTAGCACCTCTGACCTCTCACCTGCGGCGCGGGTTGCTGAGGAATTTCAGCTGCAGCTGCTGTTGCCTCGTTGCCGCCACCTTCTGGAGTTCTGTAACGAATAATCGGCGTTTGAACTCAGCTCTCGATGCGACCGGTGGTTCTTTGGGAACGTCCTTCCAACAGTTTTGTCCCGAGTCACAAACCAGAGCCAGTGGCGTAACTGACGAGGGTGCAGCGGTGCAAACCGACCCCCCTGGCAAGCGAAATGTAAAAACTGGGCCCCCGCTTAGCTTATATTTCGTTATTTAGCATTCTTTTGGTTTACAGCAGGTGGTTGTTTTTGTGTGTTTTTCGGTTATTTCGGGTTTTAGTATTCACATCCGGATTCACTGTCATTTCTCAACTTTTTCTGACTGTTGGCCAGCAGACCCCCCTATAAGTGACCAGTCGCATTATTTGGCCCCACAATCAGTGTGACGTATCCCTATGCACGAACCATGTTCGCATCCCTATGCACGAACTACAGAAATATAAGCTTGGCGTTCAAGTACAGGCAGAGAACATTGCATAGAACACATTTTTTCCACTTCGCACCAAAAACGAGCTCGGTCGAATCTGATGACTTACGTTGAGCTTTGGGCAATTTTTATGCGTACAAGCTTTCGACCGGAAATCGGCATTGTGTCGCCATCTCGTTTTAATT
>JGI24021J15306_10001095_pt1 | contig 24999 bp, 17 predicted proteins | sample Ectturendosymbi1_FD_15306 | JGI IMG/M metagenome (IMG submission 15306) | reverse complement strand
CATTCTCGTGCATTGGAAACGAAGATTTCGCGATTGGAAGAGGAAATAAAAAAGAAAGACGATAAACTTCGTGAGGTAAACGCATTTTATCTTCCAACGCAGCAAACACTTCTGTTGAATGACGTTAAGGTCTGGTACCTGTGATAGTAAAATTCCAAGAGCACATGTCATAAATTGATTGCACAACACTGCCTCGGTTTTTCGCCTTGCTAGTCCTGCTGCTTCACAATTTTGCAGTTTCATCGTTGGAAACAGTGTTGCCACTGGGGTCAGTCTCGTCAACATCAGATTGTTGCCTTTTTCAACATCAGATAACATCAGATTGTTACGTTACTGTTTCATACAAGCTAAATGTCTCTGTTGCCAATACCTAGAATAACAAAATGAAAGATGATGCAANATGCACAATATTGCAACATTTGAACATTATCTAAGCGACACATGCACAATTGCTCAGAGGGAAACGTATCAAAAATGAAAATATATCGGTANCTCCACAATATTTCAATAACAAGCGTTTATATATCGGTATCTCCACAATATTTCAATAACAAGCGTTTGTAAAAGAACATATGCCCAGTACCTAAACATAGCAAATGCAATAGCTAAGCAAATAGAATGCACTGATAACCCTTAACATATAGAGATAAGGCATTAGGGAAAAACTGAAAACATTTCAAATCACAAATCAAATAAGACAACACCAAAATGACAAAGAAAGCAACTTAGGAAGAAAAAATTTAATTATAAGAACCTTACATCACATTGGTTCTAGCTTTGTATCGTTGGCTTGGGCCTCCATTTACAAAGTCTTTGACCATGTCCATTGGAGGTGACCACTGGCTGCCACCACTTCTTGATACTAGCTGTTTTGAAATTATATTTCCTTTCACTGTATTAGTGTCAAGTCTGTTTCTTTTCTTACTTTTTACACTATTCACAGCACTGCATATTCTTTCCCTGCAGCTGAAAAATGAGGCAGGGCTAAGAGATCCAAGCAAAACTTACTTAAAACAGGACAGCAAGGTTCTCCTACTCCGTTCATCAATTTGCTGATGAAAATCCAAAATTCCGGTGGTGTGATTGACTGGATGTCAAAATGCTTTAAATGCATCCCATTGTTCTAGAATCCTGTAAATAACATGCTGTCTACTCAACCATCAAGTCTGTGCTATTTTTAAAATGGCATGGCAAGGAGCAAAAAACTTTTCCGGAATTGCCTCAAACTCTTTTTTTATCTTACTGCTATAAGAAAAATAATTTCCAATGTCTCCAACAAACTGCTCCATCCAAAGTGGTAGGGTTTTTGCAGCATTTGAGACACACGACACTAAACTATAACAACCACTGACAGAAAAGTGCGGGCACTCTTGTTTCATGTGAGCTTGAAATCCTGACACTCTTTCCATCGTACTGGCACAATTGTCCGCATCTAATCCTGTTATGTGAGCACACTAAATGCTGTATTTTTCAAACAATATTTGATTAACAGACTGAAACGATCCTTCTGAAGTTCCATCAGTCACCTCGATGAAATCAAGCAAATGATACACTGTTTTCTTTTGCTCAACATCCCAAATCTAGCGAGTGCAAGGGTTTTGTAGTGCTGACGTCAGTGCTTTCATCAATCAATATGCTAAATTTTTGCTTTTTAAGAATCTCAACTAATCACAATGCTTCATGGTAGCCAATGTCATCTGCAATGGTACAGGTTGCCTTGGTGCGGCTCAATTTAATTGCTTTTATTACTGCCTCTACAGCGTAGCAATAGACTTCACGACATCTACCAAATAATCTGCCAAATTATTTGGCAGCTCGTTCTGAGGAAGGCAGCCGCATATCTTAAGCTCTGCAGATGCCACTTGATGGCTATGACTCTGCTGCTGGCCACTTTTCTGTTGAATGAAATTAGAAATATTCACGGAGTGTTTAGCTGCAGCGTTCTCATGTGTATTTGTAGCCTTGTGGCGCAGATGATCGCCTTTGTTTGGATGGTTGAACGTTACCTTCTAGAACTTGCAAGCTGCCTTATGGCTATCATCCAATTTAGAAATCCAGCCTTTCAATTGTTTATCTTATAAAGTTATAACCACGATTCTTTGGAAGCCGGTTTGTACTCTAATTTTCGTTTCTTCTTTTCTGGACTACAGGCCATTTTTATATTTCTCCTAAGTCTACCTGCACACACAAAGTAAGTCCATTACAGAAATGAATATTGAGCTAGTCTATGAAAAGCCGCAACTAGACCAAACAATCGATCTCCAGTTTTTGTAGACCACCTAGCAACGTTTTTTGCACTTTTAAATTGTGACTAAATCGTATCGTACTATAACTGTTGAGCAAGATGGCTGTCACTTGTTTCCTTCAACCTGAATACATTCCTTCAAAGGTCTACGTGGCTCGACTGGACTACAAACCTTACAAGCTAAGATTTTCTGCTTAATGACATAAACATTAAAAACTACCCACCTTGTCAAAGTGAATGCGTCACTTCATATTGCGGTTGCCAGCAAAACGCTGAGGAACGCCTACACAGGTTACGGTCGCTGCTCACAAAGCGCAATCCATGGCCAATTAACCTCGGCCTCGCACTCGTTGCATCCATTACAGAAATAGAGCGAAGTGTCGTCATAAACCGGGATGATGATCATGCTTAAACGAAAAAGGTTAATCCCAATTTGCAACCAAGCGCAGGGAGTTCCTTTGGTTTGGAATGATAACCAAACACACGTGTGAATGACTGATTGATGAAAGAAAATTATGAATTAAACTTCTTTTTATCCCCAAAAGAAGGGAAAGGTGGAAAACAAAAGCAACATCCCAGTCAACATCAGATTTGTCNCCAAAACGTCAGACATCAGAAATTTCTCAAAACATCAGAAGTGGCAACACTGGTTGGAACCAATGATCTTTTGTAAAATTAAATATCGCGATTTCGTTTGTGTCGAAGCTTGCCGGATCACGGTTNAAACTGCGGTAGCTGTGAATGAGGTACTATAGCCAACTTACCATTGTTGTTGTTGCTGTTGTCGCATTGTTATGCAACGTGCAATATCTGATTTCATGCATGTCCTGCATGGCAGGGTTCGGTCATTCAGGGTCGTATGGCTATACAGAATTGAATGTCCTTCTTAGGTAAATGTTCATCTTATGTTAAGTACTGTATACGCGCAAGTGTCTGCGGTCTGCCTTTAAACCGCTCTTTTCAGTGTAAAATGAGACCAGCTTGTTTAGCACTAAACTTGGACTGAGAGACTGCGTGCAATTCGTGGAATTTGTATGCACAGGTCAGTGATGAGCTGCAGAATCTCAAAGCTCAATCCGAGGCACATTTGAAGGAAAAAATCCACTCCCAGGTTTTGGAGGAAAAACTGGACAAGTTGAAAAGGGAAAATCAAGAAAAGACCGCACAGTTATGCAAGGTGAAGCAACAACATTCAAAATGTTATGCTTCACGCTGGTTTCACGTGCATTAATCTGTGAAAAACAACTGCATGATGAAATTCACTCCGATGTTTCCACTGGATATTTGAACCAAGTAATCAGTAGGTGTGGGAAGTAACCCGAATGAGGTTGTTCCCATCTTCTGTTGCATGGTTTTGTTCAGAATTCATTCCACAGTTGAAAATCACGTTAGCAAATTTTTATCTTTTTGGGCTACTGGCCAACAACTCAAAACGCATTGAAAAATGCAGTCAAACTTAGAGATCTTTTTGTAAGAGTGTGCTGAGGTGCAAAAATGGTCAGAAGTTCTTTTCAGAACGAACTCCAGCAACTTGTCACGCTCACTTTTAAGTTGCTGCCACCAAAAAAGACTTAAGCGTCAAGTTTGTACAGAAACGACGGCTAGACTAGTTTCTCAAAAACCAACTGTTTCTACTCCTTGCCGTCGACTTGTAAATTCAGTGCTTTCGAATGCAAACAATTAGTATCAATTAGCAACACTTCATTCTGCCTTCTTTCAAATGTCGCTTATGACGCAAATTTCAAGCAACGCTAGAAAAGATATTTCCAACACACCACGTGTGTGTTAATCTCTATTTTCGTCAGGTATCATCGAAGCTGTCCGATATGGAAAATGACTCACAGACGTTGAACTTGAAGTTAAATCTTAAATCGCGTGCGCTGGAGACGAAAGTCACGAAGCTGGAAGCTGAATTGAAGAAGAAAGATGAGAAGATTTGCGAGGTAGAGCAAGAAGTAGTCCTTTGAAAGATGCTGGCCAAAAAACAGTATATTTTAAAACTTCGTTTCTTAAAATTTACTCAGAAAACGTTGAAATTTTCTACAGAAACACTGAAACTCCTTAAAATTTCTCTCACCACGTTAATAATGCAGAAGACATTTACATGTCTACTCCTTGGGATGGTGGTTTAGCAATTATCAGCGTATTTCTAACACTAAAAGTTCATTATTTTCTATTCCACCCTGTGGACATAACCATAATCAAGCCGCGGTTGGACGATGTGAGTTATTTTTCACTTTTCACATAACTCAGCACCGCTGACATACCTGCCTAGAAAACTTGCAGTAAAAGCCGACAGTCTTGGGCTGAAAACCCATACCTGCCATTTAACATTCAAGGCTGTTTGAACAAACCAACCAAGCCGTTAAATTAAACTAAGACCTCTTAAAGCAGCAACTTTTTAAACTCAAAACAATCCGAGGCAGGCAATTATGTTGTAACGCGCTACCTCTAGATTGCTCGCCACATCTGTCTTGTTACGCTACAACGCTGAACGTGGTTGTAATGTCAGAAAAAGAAACAAAAAGAACAATAAACCAGATGCAGGTGTCGCTTTTCGGACTAAGCGCTCGATAACCGTTGTTAAAGCAACAATTGTCAGTAAAAGTTTTTGTTGTCGGTTTTGCTAACCAATGCTCTTAAGCTGCTATGACTAACCGAAATGCCTTACTAGGCCAAAAATTAAGTTTATATAATTATTTTTGTCTTAAATATTAAACTTTCACTATGATCACGCATGTTTAATTGTACCACAGCAACCATCCTGATAGTTTTACCTGTTTTCTGGACAGCGTCAGAATTTTTAACGATGTCCTCTCTGCTTCAACTACGAAATACACCGAGTTCTGTTGTTACCAGGTGACTACAAAACTACACGCTCATGAAGTTGAAGTAATTTCTACATCTTCTCAGCAACAAACTCAGTTGAAATCATTGCAAGAAAAAGTGAGGAAGCTGGAAGCAGAGAATCGTAGCAAAGAAGAGCAATTGTGCAAAGTACGCAAAATTCGGTGTAATTGATATTTTTCCAGCTTTTTGTTTATGTGAAAGACGTGGCATGATTTGCTAAAGGTGTCGTAGATGCACTGGAAGTAACTGGTCTTGCATTATTTTTCGTAAAAGGTGTCGTCGAAGCTCGCTCACGTGGAGTTGGACAGTGATTCAGTCGCGTCAAGCTACAGAGTAAAAATAAAAGCTTTGGAGGAAAAGCTGGAAGGGCTAACCACTGAAAATCATCAGAAAGAAGAGTTGCTTATCAAGGTACGCACAACGTTTTTTGTCGTTTTTCTCCACGTTGAAAAAATTTTGTAACATTTGTAAAGAATGTTTTTTCTCACGGTCGTTTCCTGTTTCATTTCAAATAGTCTGAATCCAGCCTGTCGCAGGCGGAGAATCGAGTAATAAAGCTGAGAGACCAGATTCGAAGACTTGAAATGGAAAATTCCCGGAAAGGGGATGAATTGAACGAAGTGAGTAAGATTGATATTTTAACGTGAGTTTTAGCAATGTCCCGGAAACGTTTCGTTTCACTATACACATATTGTGTGCTGGAGTGATTTACTACGCCGGTCACCCTCCATACCTTCCAGAAAGGTCTTATGCTAGTGCGGATATATAGTTGCGTGAAGTTCACTGTGCTCTGCAAAAGTTTTGCCACCGGCGACCATTCAGTGCGTTTTCAGCGCCAACTTTGCACGACTCCATCGTCGTTCTATCGCAAAACCCGGTCGTAAAGATTACACTGAACGTCAGATAGGAAATCACTAAGAAACCCTTGTGTTTTGCCCGAAACGACGATTTGTTGCAACCTATTGCTTCTAACAACTATGCCGCCGCCCGTATAGCGCGAACGAAGACTTGTGTTTTTTGCAGTTGCGGTCGCTAGAAAGTGAGTTGAGCAGTAAGACATCCGAAAATATCAGCCAAATTCAAAACGCGAAACGAGTGAAAAATCGACTGGAATCGGCCAACTCCCAGTTGAAGGCGGAACTTGGCGAAGCGACGCGGAAGATTTCCAGTCTGGAATGCGATGTTGCTGACGTCAAGTGCACTCTCAAGCAAAAGGAAAGACAGATCGAAAAAGTTAGACGACAATTTTCTTTCAGTACAAACAGTCTGCTTAGACTTTTTCTTGGTCATGTCGGAGCGTTACCGCGCAATGGACCGTGACGGTCTCGTAGTGAAATGTAATTATGTATATTGATGTAACGTGGAACGAAATTTACCGCTGCATGTCTTCTTGGCTACGAACAGAGAGGTCTTATGCTGGGTCACTGTGCGATCAAAGAATCGCTCACATCTTGCGTGCTTTAAAACTCCAGCTTGCTAAGCATCATTCCGACCTTTACAGTTGAAGAACGCCGAGCGACAATTGCAAAGTGACGTATCTGACAAAACGAGTGAGGAACAGGATTTGCGGCAAAAGCTTGAGTCGCTCCAAGGTTGCTGCGACAAGTTGAAAAGTGATTTGCAGGTTGGTTCTTTGATTCGATTGTGTCACATGTGCTTTCACGGTTGTGAAGGATAGGAACTGCCCTAATGAGTGTGTTATATAATTGCCAGTCTGTCAGTATCTTCAGCAACGGAAATACCGATATTCTGCTTAGCACTGAATGCATTCCGTACTACATCAACTGCATGATTCGAGATATTTACCACAGTGGAGAAGAAAATTTGGAAAAGCTTTACGCATACTTAAACGTGACTTCGATGTCAAATCAAACTGAAACACTGAACTGTTTCAACCAACCTTAGGGGCTGCTCACAAAAGCAGTAACACTTACTTGCCAACCATTGGCGTTTTAGCACTCAGTAGGAGAGTATTACCAGTTTTTGGCTGAAAATGCANAATTTCAAATCAAAATTGGATACCTCGGGAAACCACCCAAACCAATAACTTGAAATAGGTTTTCAACTTCTTAAAACTCAAAGCAGCCTGCGAAAATCCAGCGAATATTTACTAATCACCATCTCTGTTTCGTAAAGAAAATATTTTTGCTATTTATTTTCTTCTGAACCATTTGTAACGTTGCAACCACAAAACAAATGTTGTAGCTGTCAATGTTAAGCGCGTGATGTTGTTTTCTTTACTTGGCCTGTTTCGGCTGACAAACATTTTGAAGAGACTAGTAACTTCTTGCTATGTTTTCTTCCACACAGTCTGCTAATTGTCAAAAAAGGTCTCTGGAAGCGAAAAATATCGAACTGAACAGCAATTTGAGCAAAGAGCAGACCCAGAAGCAGAAGCTGCAGAAATCGTCTACGACGAGCGAGCACAAACTGCACAGCATGAAAAAGGAGCTGGTATGCAGATTAGCTAACTATTGTGAAAATAAAGAATATTTACCGTGAAATAACCAACAAAACTGAAAGTTGATCTCCCAATTCTCAGTATTGGTAATGTAAGCAATCTTGTCTCTTTCGCTCAGAGTATGTGCTTACAGCGTGCGCGCAATATTTGTGTGGTGTGAGGTGTTTGTTGCTTTCCAGCGTCGTCTTCATGTTGCACAGATCACGACCTGTCAACTGTGTGACTAGCGGTGGGCTTGCGTTTGTGTTAAGCTTTTCTTTCTCTGCTCAGGAAAATCAACTCGAACAGCAAAGTACGCGCACGGGAGATCTTGAAAAGCAGCTGGAACGGGTTTCGGGCGAATTGCAGCTGTCACAGGTTGTGTGGCGTGTTCCGTTTTTCAATCGTTTTTTTTTAATTGTTTTACTTACCGCTGCATTCCTTGTAACTTTCATGTGAAGAAACGGGAAGAGAAGTTACAAGAAAAGTGCATGTTATTTGAAAACGATGAATCTTCCCGTGTTGGAATTCTGGAAGTTCAGCTCACAGATGTAACCAAGAAGTGCAGTGAATTACAGGTATCGTCTTGTTCGCCACATACCTCTCATGCTTTCATAGTTACGTTGCCGGTTAACGACTGGAAGCGATTCGAGAAAAAACGCTTTGTACGTGCTCGGTTGGTTGTTTTTGTACACAAAAACCTGTTTCTTTCCGTGCTGTGCAGAGTTTTCTGTTTGGAGAGTTAACTTTTCGAACTTTGCCTCACCTTCTGTGGCAGTCAGCATGCTGTGCCTTATTCATTGTGCGATACAAGTTTTTGTGCTTCTTCAGCGTTTTACGTGTTGTGTTATACAACATAAACTGAATTGTTTGTAGGTTGAAAACTTTCCGTACATCCATTGCAGGCAATTAGCTCCGCCCAATCTATGAAGCACGAAAACTTGTTAAGAGAGAACAGGGAAATGAAGAAGCAACTGAGAGAAATGGATGCCGGTCAAAGCGCTCAAACGAGAAAAGTCGGTGACATGGAAAAGGTAATGCACCCGTTACTTAGTTCAGTAGCGCACATAGGATTTCGTACGGCAAAGGTGCATAGCACGCTTAGCGTTTATCGCGATGAACAGCTACGTAGTGTTAGGTCCCACTCCGAATCTTGTCGTTTTAAGTATTTGTTAGTTTTCACGTTTTTGAATGAACATGTTGATGTAACGAATGTGGAGTTGAACAGGAAGTGAACGGTCCTATCTTGCGGACAAAATTTGATATGCTGTGTTTCCACTGTTCTGCAGGGGCTTGTTTCAACGCCAGTGATTAACTTCCCATTTTCCAACATCAAAACCAATGGACTTAACTAATAAATGTAGGCCTTAAAATGCATATCACGCACGACCTTCACGACTGTTCGCTTATTTACTTTTGGAAGATTTTTAATGTTGCAATCGCATAATCCTGAGTATTTTCTTTACGTTGACTAGCCGTAACTCCTAACCTGGGAACAACTGGAGGTCATCCGTCTTTACTACTCTCTGCATCTTAGGATCATACTGCCCTGCTCCTTCACCCACTACCTGGCGGAAGTAACATAGCGGTAAACTACATTCTATTCTCCAGTTAATGAACTTTTCACTTCGCACAGACCAATTACATGTTGAAGGAATCATGCGTAATGCTTGAGAAGCAAGTTGTCGACTTGGAATCTTTCAACAATGAACTGATCAAGAAGCAAGAAACACTAATGATAGAAAGGTACATTAGAAGCAGTTGGTCTCTTTGCGGTCGTCATTTGGCGATGATATAGGGTTCAGCGTTTCACATCAGTGCAAGATGCATGCATTGGTTTGGTATTTGTGTTTTTCGATTTGCTGTAAATAGCAGGAAGCTTATGAACGGGATTTGCTTGGACGTCAGCTCTGACTGACAAACATGCGTTTTGCTGAGTTGACGTTTGAACAGATCCGTTGTCACGCTAGCCACCATCCAGGATTGCAAAAATTGTCACCGGTTGTCTTCGTACGAAATCTTTCCTTAGTTTGTCTTCACGGTCTTGTACACTACTGCAGGGGTCGGCAAACACTGGGCCGCGGCCCGGTGCCGGTCCGTGAAGAAATTGTTACCGGACCGAGCGGAACCAAGGCCAAATTCGCCCAAAGTGACCGGAAAGACTGACATAAGGAACAACAGCTGGTGCCATTGACTACCACATCCCTACTGGTCGGACCGTCTTATTGCGGCAAAGCAAGCACAGATCTCTCACTGAATCAGTGCCATGATGACTTACGACTTGTAATAAATTTGCATGTGCCTAACATTTATTACTTCACTGCACAGAGGACCGGTTCGCAAAATAATGCCAGGCTGAAACCGGTCCGCTGTGCGAAAAAGGTTGCCGAACGCTGCACTACAGGATATATTTCATAATTGCCGTACTTCTTAAGTGCTATCCTAATTTTCTGTGAAATCTGACGGTCAATGGCTGTAGTTATACAAATCGGCGACAGTTATACGGCGTACATGCGTCAGATCAACCGCAGACATCTGGTCTTTTTCAGAGACAACGCTCTGAAGAAAAGTTCTTCCATGGAGGTCGAGCTGCGGTCGATGCAACATCAGCTGAAGAACGAAATATTCGAGCTCGACCAGTGCAGCACCGGCCAAATAACTGATCTGAAAATCCAACTTCGCAATGAAATAAACCGCGCGCACGAAATGACTGAGAAGGTAATAGGGGCTGCTTTGTTTTTCTGCTAAACGCGTTCTCGCAAAGAGCTTTTTGATCGAGTCACTGCTTCGGTAAGCTTTTGAGCGCATCGTTGCCAGTAGCAACCCGTTCAGTGCTGTGTTTGCGAACTCGATTTTTTCTTTCGCATTGCGCATGTTTACGCGTGGGTTTGACCGTGCAATAGCATCAACCGCACAAAAACTGAACTGCGGGTTTATTGGTGTTATATATGGAAAAAAGGCCGAAACTTAAGTAAGAATGCACAATATTGCTGTCTAGTTCGATTATTTCGTAAAAGCTCGCGTGCATTCTGTGCCTGCATCTCAACTTCAGTCTTTCATCAGTTGGATAAATGTAAAACCTGTGCACATCGTGAAAATGTCATTTTTGAATATGACCGACTTCAAACCGCCCTTGTTCCCAGCATCGAGACCTGGAGCGACGCTACAACCTGCTCGAGCTCAACGCCACCGGAGTGCAGCGTAAGCTGAACGCCGAAAAAGAGAGTCACGAGCGCGCCGCAAGCGAGTTGACGCGCGTCAAGTCCGACATGCCGGTGATGCAGCAGAGTCTGATGAGCCTCGATCATCAGCTTCGAGCAGAAATCGACAGATGCGACGCGTTGGAACGCGAGAAGACACAACTGCTCAACCGAATGGAAACGGATAAGGTTGGTTGGTTGTGTTTCACTATTTCGGTGAGAGATCTCCCGGTGATAATTATAAGCAAGGAGAGTCCATTGCACAGACAGTTAATTATCTAATTGTGCAAGTTTTTTAGTTTCTGCTTCTTTCCGCAGCTCGAACAATCTCACGAACTAGTTCGGTTGAACTGCACCGGGGCTCAACAGGCAAAGCTGATAGATTTCTTGCAATCAAGAGTCGAAGAACTTGAACCACTTGATAAGAAAAAGAAAAAGGTAAGTCTTTTGCTGTCAGTGCTGCTCAGCCATGTCTTCTTCATACTTTTTTTGCCCTGCTTTCATGCCAGTAATCGCGAATTGCGCTTCAATTTTTGTTTTTCTAACCGTTATGAAAAATCTTTTGTTGCATTCTTTCGTGATGCGACAGGCAGCTTGTGCGTGAAGATAAAGTGATGCCCGAACTTGAATTTCTTATTTTAATGTTGTCTTCCAGAAAAAGCCAACCATCTATCAAGCTCCACTTCAGTACACCGAGCTGCGCGACTTGCTCGAGCAGGAGAAAGTATCGAACGTGAAGCTTCAAGAGCAAGTAAACATGTTGAGAAGCGAACTGCAAACAAGCAATTCGAAAAGTACTAAAGTTTTTATTTCTGCATGTATATTTTGGCAAAAGAGACCCTACATTTTATTGTGCAGCCAGGTGTATATAATGGATGTAGCTGTAGCCGTTTTCCAAGCGCTTAATCGTGTCGAGTGAACTTCACGCAGAGGCGATTTTCGCGAAAAATGACCATACTTTTAAAAAATCTAAACTGATTTTTGGTGCTTCCATGTGTAAAAGACCCGTTTCATTTTGCGTTGTTTAATCTGAAAATGCAGTACGTGCAACCAACCACTTGTTGCTGAACGGTGCCTTTACAAACGGTTTTCACCCAAGCTGCAGTCTTAATGCCAGCAAGCCTTGCTTTGTCGCAGTGAAGCGAATGAAGCACGGCATGGACACACCTCTCAGCCCTGGCACTGTCGCCGCCATTACGTCTCTGGCCAAGTCACCGGCGCCGACAACCGCACTCTCCCCTACTTCGAAATCTGGCAAGCTGAAGTCGAAACCCCGCATGCACCACAACATCCCGCACAGGTCAGGTCGCCTGGAAAGTGTGAGCTTGCCTGAAACAAGTCTCAACATCTCAGTTTCACGCGGGGTGCTGGTCGCAGTGGAAAGTTTATTGGTCTACGTCAGGGTTCCCAACCTTTTATTACGATCTCGTGCCACTAGGGGACCCCGTATTGTCAACGCGTACCACTTCTTCCAGAACAACTAATTTGATCGAATCTTTGTTTATTCAGAAGAATCATTTACATTAAAATACCAATAAAAGACCACAACTAAATTTATTGAGATTTTTGTTTACCTTCCTCCAGTTGGTGGATGCGTGGCGTAAATTTGCTAGCAGCACATCGAAAGTCATAATGTTACGATAAAATAGGAATAGCAGGCTACAGGAAAAGTTATTTATTTAGAAACCAAGGCCAATACGTAAACTAGAAAGCTGTGTATACAGGTATTTGTGAAAAAATGGAAGTTACTCGTCGCGTACCACAGGTTGGGAACCCCTGGTCTACGTTATTTATTATTTCCTGCTGCGGTACATTCTACTCAAAACCGCACATCTCTGGCGCTGGGTGCTTTTTGCTTTCCGTGATGACTGCGATGCAACTGTATCGATGTCTAGGCATCGAAATGGACTAAAAAAAGAAACGTAAAAATATAGATTCGTTCAGTCGTCATTATTGCTCCGCAAGTTTCACCGAGCGATCGAAGCCAACTATCATTCCAGCATCGCTTTTCCTTTCTAGACTTTCCACTTGGTTGTGCACGCGAGCGACGAGGTGTTCCGTGTGTCTGAACGTCGTCCGCTTCGGCCACAGCGTCTTGCGCTGCACCGAATGTCATGTTGTCTGCCACGCGAAGTGCCAGAAAAGCGTCACCAATACATGCGGGTTGCCTGGTACGTTGCAATGCAGGGAAAGTGTGGTGCACTGTGATCGTTTGCTCTTATGTGAGTTAAAATTTTATCTCAGCGTTTCTATTTCCGTATGGTCCGAGCTGCTGAACGGAACGTGCTTTACTGCACCCCTTGGTGTACTTGTATGTGGATTGTAGAGATGGCACGGAATCGAACTTGTCGCCTTTCCTCCTCATTTGAAACACGCGTAATGATTTGTTCTGCGAAGGTGGTTTGTTCGAGCAATTCAGAGAAGGAGCTGCGACGTCCAATCTCTCTCCCATAACATGCGTCTTCAAAGGATCTTCCTCGGATCGACTGCACGGATGCTTGAAAGGTGCGCACCAGTGCTTTTTCCCTGATAAAAGAAAAAAACGGTTGTCTCAGCGAGGGCCGCAACCAGCTGATATTTTCGAAGATGGGGGACAAAATGATTGTAAAAAGCTTTCAGCGCTTTCAAAATGTTTTTGAAAATCTCGGGGGTGGGGGGGCAATTTGCAGGTCTGGTCTTTATACTCTTGTTGTCCGTACTTTTTGATGCGCTTCAAACTTGAAGAGCGCTTGGTTCATACACCAAGTCTACTATGCAGCAGATTCATATGCAATACACGTGCAAGTAGATCGTTCTACTAAGCTGAAGAAATTCCGTCTTTCTTGTCCAAGCTTGCGGTGCCCCATCGAACCACACCTTCATTCGTTCGCAGTGCTTTGCGGCGATGACTCGTGGACGCCCAGAAACGTCCGTCTCACCGATCGCCAGCTGCGGATCTCTCCTCCCAACGTCAAATCGCCGTCGTCGAAAAGCAACAAGGACGACGTGATCGACCTCACCCAAGCCGCTTACATACACACGGAGATCAACCAGCTCGAACTGCCCAGCACTGCCAAGCAAGGTCAGTTGGTTTTCGGAAATAAAATGAGATATTCCTTACTTCACACGCGTCTATTTTCCGTTGCGTCAGACTTTGGCATATGCCAACGTCACATGTTGCCAATTTACTTAGGCTTCCCATCACATTTCTTGCAGACCTTCCTTACGCGTTCAAGCTTCAGACCGGGTCAAGCAACTCGTGCTGGCCGTCCCGTTCAATCTACTTTCTGCCTGCCAGCTTCACTGAAAAGCACCAGTGGGTCGAGAAGCTGGAACTGGTCGTTGCGCAGTACAGTCAGACGAAGAACATGACTGCCAATGCGGTAATGCTTGGTGAAAGGATAAAGCAGTGATTTGAAGCTTTTTTCCATGCTTATGCTTGCTCGGGTGACGCTTTCTCAGCTTAATATGTGTTAGTTACAAACATCATGGTAACACTGCGTTCACCAGTTACAGTGCGGCAGTGTGTATGTTCTACCTGCGTTTTGATGATCTTAAGGGTCAAGGCGCCAAGTATTTTTATGTTGTTTCCAATCATGCACACCTGAACTTGACACGCAGTCCAGCTGTTTTTGTCTCTCGCTGCTCTTCCGACGTCTCACCAGATCTTCTGTGCTTTTCAGAAAATCTTCGGTAACGAGATTCTCACGCTTCTCAGCGACGAGAAGCTGGAGATGAACTGCTCGCTTCCCATCTCGAAGAAAGTAAATGCAGAATATGTTTTAAGCAAAGGCACACAGGCCATATTCGAACTGTCGGAAAATAGCCTTGCTCATACTTACGTTGGTGTTTTTATTTTGCCAGCCAAGTAATTACTGTTGTAGAGAGGTACTTGTCGCTAACCGGTTTGATCCACGTCATACAGAGGAGTTGTTTTTGCTAAGTTTGAGTCATAGCAAGTTTTCTGCTTTATTTGCCAAGTCGTAAAGAAAGTATAATCTGCATCACGCAATAACTGACGAAACCTGCGCTGCGTTTGACTCGCGCAGCTGATCCTGTTCGGTTGCGACGAGGGTCTTTTCCTCCTCGCCCCGAGCATCTCGTCCGTTTCATCTCGCTCAAACATGACGCAAATCAAGGGAGTGGCGAACATTTTTCAAATGCTGCTACTGAGCAAGTCGAAAGTGGTGGCGATAGAAGGCCCGAAGCACAGATTGATCAGTTTCGACTCGTCTGAGGTGAGAGGACGTTGCTGTTTCAAGGTTGTCGAAGCATTTATTACCGCAGTGAGTTTTGGTTTTATACAGGTCGTGTCTCTGATCTTACGTAAGTTGCTTTCCCTGTACTAGACCGTTGTTTATGTCCTTATAGGGGCGAAAGGTACAGCAGCTTTTAAAGCTGTGGTCATTTGCTAACAGACCCCGTGAATGGCAGGTCTCAAGGAGCTTTTAAGCAGGTCTGGAAAATCGTCTTGTCAAAGCTTATCGGTCTTATGCATCACCGACCGTGGGGAACTTGAACTTGAATATGGAGGCTATAATCTGCTAAAACCTGTTGTGATGACGGTTCTGGTTGCCGGTTGCCGTAAAAAGAGTTTTTTTGCGTCGTTAAGAACTGCTAATGATTTTTTTACTTGAGAAATTTGATATTTTTGACGTTAGTGTGTAATATATACCGCAGTTACTTCTAGTGTGTCCTTGCAACATAACAGCTGTGGGCTACTTTGTGCCGTCTTCTTCGAAAGCGTGTAAGCATTACAAAGCGTGTCATCCTTGACGTTTTTTAAAAAAAATTTGCCAGCATCACTTGCGCAACGATGTCCGCAGCCTCTGCAAACGTCTTGATTGAGCTCGTGCCATTGTCTTTATTGATCAATGACTGTCATAATTTTCAGTTGCAACTCATTCTCGCAGTCTAACAGTTTTGCTTGCAGACATGTCTTCACCACATACCAGCCGTCATCTTACACCGGTTATTTGTCAGTGCGCATCAAGTTTTCTTATCGCAAACCCACATTCGTTGAAAAAGTCTTGGCTGTTCTATCTCACATTGGTTTCATGGATTTTCCCTCACCCTAGGATGTTATTTACTTTTCTTCGTCGCAGGTTGAATCACACAAAGTAACTTTGCAAGAGATCGGCAAGGAGGGTTGTCACGTGGTTTCGACCGGCCAAGCCGAGGGGGTTTATTATTTGTGTGTGGCGAGTGCATCCACGGTATCGATCCTTAAATACAATGACCGTCTCAAGAAGTTCTGTCCACAAAAAGTAAGACTGGCTGTTATACTGTACATCATTGTTGTCTGTGCTGTATTTTCTCTTGCTCCATTTCCTGAAAGCTTTCTTTCTCTTTGACAATCAAAGTTGTCTGTCAATGCCTGCGCTATACTTGTGTTAGATTTTTGGGCATGCTGAATTCAACATTGGTTTTCCGTCGCCTGTTAAAATTTTCGCTGTTCTCGTGTCAGTCCAACTTGGTTGTGTTTACCCTTATTGATTGATTCGGATTGAGCTAAGCAGGTTCATATTTGGTAACTTGCTTTGTCAATCTACTTCCTTCGCTTCCACCACGGGCTTTGGAATTATCATTTTTTTGCGCTTGCTATTTGCGCCATGGGAAAATATGCAATGCAACGTTTTCATTTAACAAACTAGTAGAATTTCGCCTTGTGTCGTCGGCTTTTGTTGGCGCTTGCGCATCTACCAACAGCGAAGAAACGCCTGTCGTGTTTCTATGTTTACTTTTCGTTAATTTTTGGGCGATCGTCACGCTACTCACGTTCACTGTTGAGCAATCGCCGTGAGTGTCTGGAACTTTTCTTTCGCAGGAAATCGCGACAAGCGAGCCATGCACTTGCATGCTGTTCACCGCGTGCAGCATCATTATTGGCACCAACGCTTTCTACGAAATCGACCTCACCGCTTATACAGTCGACGGTGAGCGCTGGCTGGAAGACTTAATTAAATTCGGACTTACTTGTCTTTCCATGCAGTCAAAACGCTTTCTTTGTGAGAACTGCAAGGTCGATGAGCTTAATTATCATACAAAGCACACACTAATTTTCAGAGTTTGTTGACATCGACGACACTGCGCTCTCCCGAAACCTCACCGGCGAAAACGCATTCCCGGTATCTGTTTTAAAGATAACCGATGAAGATGGGCGACAGGAGTTTCTGTTATGTTACCATGGTAAGGAGTTTGTTTTTTGAAGAGGTGCTGATTGTAAAAAGAGAAACCGTTCCAACGCGAAAATACAACTTGTTTGCGTTGACATCTCGGTCCACGTTGGTTTTGTTAAACTGATTACTGGAAAACATTAATTAAGTACTTACACAGCTGCCACCGAAATAACTCCACAATTTCGAGATGCATTTCGAAACAGCAACGTGGTGGGATTGAAGATGTCGAAAACTGCTACACTGTGGGTTGCACATAAACGTGTGCTGGTGCTAAGCTTAGGTTATGGAAGAAACAAACAAACTTTATTGGAAATCATAAGAAAACCTTTCGTGACTGGTTCATCAGCCACAGCTCACTTGGGATAAGTGCCTTGCCCTGCATTTGGTGCTCTGAGGTGCGATTGCTTTGTGGCAACCAAAATAAGTCCGTTCATAAACCAGACACAAGTCTGGCACGTTGGGCACCACATCTGGTGTCGTTCAGTGCAGTTCCTGATTGTGGAACCAACCAACATCGCGTGTAAGTAAAACACAGTGCAGTCTCCGATGAAAGGTTGTTGCTGCCGCTTGCCGGCTTTGCTCTACGCTTCGCAAATAAGTTATAAAGGATTAAGTCTCAATACCTTTGATTTCAGAATTCGGAATATTCGTCGACGGCTTCGGCCGTCCCACTCGCCCAGGCCAGGTCACGTGGTCGAGAATGCCTTTGTCATTCGGTACGTTAAGTTGTGGCGATGCGGGGCAGCAACTACGTCTTATCTTTTTGTTTGATTTTTTCGTCTGTAACAAATGCACTTTGGCTCGTTACGCGTGTTTCAGATGCTGTTAGGTAATTCTTCACCTGTATCTCTAGCAATAGAAAATGGCCTTTTGCTGCTCTGCACCTGGTGGACAATATATTTCAAACGGCCTTAGAAATGTAACTCATTGATGCAAATTTTCCTTGGAGATGATTTAAAAACTCTTCCGTGAGTAATGTTTTTGGGGGCTTGACTGGTCTGTTTTAGGTGCTTTAACCATATAAATGACAATGTTTCATTAAACACAACCGCACACTTTGCCCACACTACCTTATTAGCCAGCAGAGGGTCATCAACAGTCTTCTTCAAGTAAAAACCAATGCCTACAGGTCGAAATTCACTGATATCTTGAGAAAAACATTAACTGAAAACCGATTTCGGTCTTTGTGAAGGCAGTATCATGCAAAGAGTACTGCATTGTTGAGCGCCAAGCAACATTTGATGCGGAAAGAACAACTAAAGCCCCGCCTTTAGTTAGTTTCTGGCTTTAACATTCTTTTACTTTTGTGTTGATGAGTTTGAAACAGGGGCATCCACTGGTTTAGCGTCAGATCAAGAATTTTGTGGGTTGAAAACTGAAATTTTTAATTTCAACACGAATTAGATTTTATCAGTGCCGTTTAAAGCAGCCCTAACAACATCGGTTTGTTTGTTTGCATTGCTGGTCGTCGCTGCAAGGTTCAACTTTGTTTCTATTTAATTATGTAGTCCTGGAGATATTCAATGTATGTCGATATTCATATAACTTTTATATAATGTTTCTGCTGCCCCTTTACAGAATACAGAGAACCGTACTTGGTGATTGTCCAATTCAATTCTGTGGAGATCATCCAGTTCGACGTGAAACGTGATACGTCAGCGCAACAGACCGCCCTTGACCACGCCTTCCTCGGTTTTCCCAGGTGCGCTGCTCTGCTTCTTGTTGTCAGCGAAGCGAGTAAGAAGTTAAATCACAGATGTTTAGCGTTTGTCTGCGCAAGGACCACAGTATGCAAGTTTCTTGAAAGCTTGACGTGCCTGATTAGAATTTCTTTGATTAGTTGGTGTTTTAAGACAGATGTTGCACAAAAATGTCACGTACTTTGACAAGCTGATCTGCGCTTTCCAGTTTTAGCCGCAATTCCTGTGTTATGCGATTAGTCGGCGGTGTTGACACGCGGATGCATTAGATATATATACATAGTTCATGTATATATGGATGATACGCTCCTTAAAAATTCTGGAGAATATCTGGAAGAGTGTTTCGATCTTTCATATATCCATTGCACATAAGCAGTCCTTCCCATAACATAGTTGTTTTTCTTTCAAGATGGGATTCTTGGAATCAACGTCACAATTTTTGTATTTGCTGTGATCTCTCAGTTTCGGTTTGCACTGTGACGTTTGAAAAAACAGAAGCGTTGGATCATAACTTTTGTCTATCGAAAGTTTTGCGACTTTCGATTTTCAGACTTTATTAATAACACCTCGTTGGGTTTCTGTTGCCAAAACTTTGTTCCTCTGCTTTTGCAGTGCAAGATACTTGGGCCCGGCCATTACTGAAGGCGCGGTTTACTTGTGCTCAACTGATGGCTCGAGAACTTCTGTGTTCTGCTGCAAAGGAAACATGAAAGGAAAAAGAGTTGCTGAAATGTACGTCCATTATTAAGTGCCATGAATTCTCTCATTGCAGTGTGTAGTTTAACTGAAAAAAATGAGCATTACTGTGGTAACGGCGTTTTTCCTCTAATTAAGTGCGGGTGATCTCCTGCCGTTTGCTAACTGATTTGACGTCGTAGCAATCTTTAAGTTGACTGACTTTAAACGGTCGCACTTTACTTTCTGTAAATGTGTTAAGTTCTTATTTGCAGGAATGCCAATAAACGCCGATACGCCGCCTTGTCTTCCTCCACCGATTCCCTCGCCTCGCCAACACCCAAGCGATCAATGGCTTTGTCGGACAAGTCGAACTTACTCACCAAGCGGACTCAATTCTTTTCTGCCTCGTGCGAGTCCGGTTTGGACACGAGTCAGTGGACCACGGCACCCAGCGAGTAGTAAGTTTCACGCGCTTGTGAGTGCAACACTGAGACAGGATTTATTTGCTTGGTATGGTTTGTCACAATTACGGCAGAGGTGGCCACGGATCCGGAGTGCCGGAGTCGACTCTGGCAGGATTCTGCGTTTTTTCGGACTTGGATTCGGAGCCGCAGTCGAAAATTTGTGAAAAACCGGACCCGGTGTCACTTATTACCCGCAGTAGCAAGAATCTGCCTGGTCTTTATAAATGACATTTCTTAAGTGAAAGCATTGCTGAATTTCGGTGGCAGCCGGAGTCTGAACAGGAACCGGATTCTAAAATTTGCATAGAGTGGGAGCGGAGTCAGACTATGAAAATGTGACTTCGGCCACCTCTGAATTAGAGTCGATCGATCGATTGCGGCTCCGTGTTGGTGTTTGGTTTAGCGCTGGGCTGTGTTTGCGGTTGTATTATCGGTAACGTGGTGTTGAGCTTTGAGTAACTTCCTCTGTTGTTAACAGTGATGAGGCTTCACTGAGCACTGCGACCGAAAGTGAAACATTGGTGCCCAGTTTTGAGGTGAGTGAAATATACTTGCAATACCAGGTTTGTTTATTTGTTGGCATAGGCACAAGTGGCAGAATGTATCCGTTCACCACACCCACCTAATTATAATACGTGACCTTAGTCCAGGCCAGTCATTTTGCTTTCCCTTCTTCATCCTGGCTGTTTTTAAAATAAAAGTGTTTTTTGCACCGGTACTGTACCTAGGAATTTTTCAATTGGCTCTATTGCGATTGGGCAAAATCAGTCTGAGCTTCCCTTAACGCCCAAAGTGTTCTTGTAGCAAGCGTTTTGCTTTTGTGTTGTTTGCTGCTGCTCAGATTGCGGAGACGTAAGCAAAGTTTTTGCAATACTTCATACATACAAAGTGTACTCACTCAATCTAGACCGGTCTTTCATGGAAATACTGCTGTAACAAATGGTAGGCTACTGCGCAAGCCAATATAATCAGGACAAAGTATAGGCTCATAAATGATAAATCCTGTATGTTCCAAGGGCAGAAAGCCTGTATGAGCTGTTGTCAAAATGTATGCATGCTTCTAAGCATTCTACAATGTGTGCTATGCAGTGTTTGTGATTACCGCGTAGCTTGCGGTAAACGGTGTTTATGTTGGAGATTTTTACATTGCAAGAAATATCGTTTGTTTAGAGACCTGTATTAAATTAGCAACCGCAACCTTCAACTGTCTTGAATATATCTCTCGCAGCAAGGGTAGGGTAGATGATGGGAATAAAAATTGGTTCCATCAATTGTTCGTTCTACCCTCAAGCGAATGTTTTGCAGATGCTTTCAAATTTTAATTATTTCTCTAATTGTGTGTGTTGTTCGCTGACGCAAACCTTGCGTGCAATGCTCTGTCAAGAAAACTTGAAAACATCGACGTGAGAGAGTCGCCTTTACAACAGCTTTCGCAGCGTCATTTCCTGATGCAATGCGCTTCTGAAATAAAGCGCGTCATCACGTTAAGCCAGTAGGTTTGCATAACTATGGAAAGCTTGGCTGTGATCATTTTGCAGCGGTTGTAAGAACATTTTTGGGGAGTTTCTCAGTCATCAACACGTGGCAAGCAGGAGTTCGAAAATGTCGAATTTCAAAATCCAGGGTCAAAGCCCCTCCTTCCGACGCCCATGTGTAGGATGAGGAAGCTACGGAACACTCATCACCCAAACCTTTGGTGTTTGTTACTGTTGCTTTGGTGGTCCGAGCCAGACGAGAGCCCGTCTCAGGAATGAAGTTATTTTTTGTGTAATGAAGCTGATACGAATGTAGAATACCTGTAGAATTATTACGATGCCTTGCTCACTGGCTGTCTGTTTTGGTTCGCAGTCAAGTGTGTCTTCTGACGCCACCCTAACGGATGACTCGTCGTCGAAATTGCAATGGCGGCCGGTGAAAAGTACCAACCCTCCAACAAAACCAGCGCGGAAAGCTCGCAATCGACTCGCAACAGGCCACAATCATATACCCTCTAGTGAGGTATAATCGGTTTCATTGCAGGAGTTCATGACCCGATGAGCGTACACGTTTTTGGTGACTTCGCAACGCTAATATAGATGGCGGGCTTAAGTATTAGTCATGTGAGCTGCCAATGCTTTATGCGTGTGGTGAAATGCTTTCGATTTTCGCAGACGTGATTCTCGTAATTTTTGCTCCGCTTGATTCAGTTTCTTATTCGCGTTGGACACTTGTGGAACGTAACTGCAACAAGTGAAAGCCAGCAGTGTGCACTGACTGCCTTCGACGTAAATTTGGTTATGACAAAGCACCCACGACTTACTTGTGTGGACCACAAAAGTTCAGACCTTCAGTTGTTTTTTTGATGTTAAATGAGCAGCCTTTGCTTCCCCGTCAACACTGCAACCGTTTTTTTCATCTATGTACTTGCATACAGTATCCTTCAGCATTGTGTTTTTTGTTTCCGATTCTGCGATTACATTGAACTGTCGGTGTTAATTTATCGTTTCATTGTCCTTTTTCTCGGTAACAATCAAATTAGATCTAACTACCGTTAACGCCGTTGATATAATGGGTTTCAGTTGTCAACTTTCGAAAATCATAAAAAGTCGTTGCAGTGATCATATCACTGGCTCGGTCATGTGATGGTAATTTGCCTTATATCGTAGCAAGCTAGAAGGCGCAGCCAAATGAAATAACGGAAAATTCGTCAAAGCGTGCTTCACAAGTAAAGCCCCTGTTATACAAATGTACAATACCGCGGTTTCAAAGCATCTTTTAAAATCCGTCATGAGATTCCCTGCCTAGAACTGTCAAGATGCGCAGATGTGGTGGATATCAATCAACAGCGACTGTTGTGCTGCGATTTGCATAAGCAGTTGTGTAAATAGCTGAGCTAATGCGTTTATCAAAATGTTGTTCGGGAGAAATCTGTTTTCTGTTACTCAGCCTTCCGTGCTGCTCACTGCCTTGCTTATCGCTGCCACGTGTTTGCTTACTTACGTACTGTCTCGTGTAGCTTACTGCCTTGCAATTGGCGTCGATTCGATCTCTGCTGTTTAATAATAATAGTCGTTCAGTCATTGAACATTGTGGCTGGTGCTTCATTGCTAAACTGCTTGGTTTAGACGAATTGAGAATTGTTTGGGGATCAATTGCAAGCTGTTTCAGGAAACTGGTCAAATGTGGTGAACTTTCAAAAAATTCCCCGGTGCACAACGCGATTTCTCGGGGAAAACCCCCGATACCGAAAGTGTATTATTCCCAGTTACGGCAACCGAAACACCAGCAATACGCCCAAAAGCGCATTCGTCAAGTCACGGTCTTGAAGCAAGTTGTCACTAAGGGACGTTCCTCTAAACGTGACAGGGCAGGCATGCACAACGCGGAGTTTATCGGCAGCGATGCAAGAATGATGCGGTATTAGCCATATTCTGTGAGGTTTGCTTTCTTCATCGGCAGGTATCATTCTGGCATCCCCATCGCGGAGCAAGCCGTCCAGTGTATCTTGGTACAAACCAAATAGTCAGTCGTCACGTTCAAATTTACATTCAAGGCAAGGAAGGTTTTTCAACACCGTACAACGATTGCATGGATTGGCAAGTGTTGGTGTTCTTCCTGGGCAAGGAAAACCAGCAATGACTGTCAACTTCCACCGTCTTGTACATAAAATCCAGGAATTGCGAATCTTCAACAGAATATGCTTTGTCATCAGTAGGGCCGCAATCAGCTGATATTTGTAGGGGGCGGAAAAATTATTGTAACTTGTACGTAACAACTAAACATGTTGCTGAAAATGTTGGGGGCCAATTTCCCGGTTGCTCCCCTCCCATGGTTGCGGACCTGGTCATCAGTGACTGACTGGCTTTCGCAAAATTCGTGATCAAATATGCATAGCATTTGTCTATGCTCAGTTTCCTCATCATGAGAAAAATTAGCAGAGTAGTCTCTTTTACCCTGAAAAACATGGCTCAGGTTTGTCCAGTTCAGTACTGACAGCCTTGACCATACCTTCAATCGATGATTTCATGTGCTTCACGAACAGCAGATCTAATAAGGACTTATTACACTTCATTCGGATGCACCTCTGGGAAGTGCAACCATTGCGAATGTTGTAACGCGGTTATCATGGCTATGAACACACGGAAGACTTTAAGTTAACCTCGGAAGTTTATTGACAGCGAAAAATTTTTGAACGTGAATCACATTGGACTTAGCCAATTTTTCATGGACAAGGTTACCATGCCACCCGTTTGTACTGTCCATGCAGCTGCTTGCTGGTCCATTTTGTTGTGTTCTCTATTTCCCATTTTTTCATTTCTTTTTACTTCAGAAAAAAGTGAAAAGGATAAGATGCAATGTTCAGACAACCTAGACATGACACTTGCAAGAGACACAGGTCTATAGTTCCCAGCATCACTTCTGTATCCATTCATGTTTTTACAAATAGGTACAGTACAATGATAGTTTGCATTCAATCCTGGGGAGTTTTTCCATGTATTAAGGTAAGGCTAACATAAAGTAGGCTATATTTTGTGCAAGTGTCTGTGTTACCAGAGAAGAGGAATGTCAATGTGCATTAAAGGACCATTCTTATCAAAATTAATGTACTCATTGCACAAAAAGAAAGCGTGTCTGATTGCATTAAAATGTGTTAAAGTTAAGGATAACAACTTTCAAAAATCATGAGAGTGGAAATAAATAGCAGTACAGGATTTGCCGAGAAATTTTCGAAAGAGACGTGGGGGTCTCAGCCTCAGAAAGGTAGAATCAAGAAGCTTAAAGCTGGATGCACACGGCATGCGTCCTGTGCGTTTTTTGGGCGCATGCGTCTGATTTCGTGATGTTGTACACGTCTTTTGGTCTACAAGAGAACTCAAAAGATTGTATTTAGGTGTAACTATAGCTAACATGTGGGTTCGCCTTAGCAGCTACACCAAGGACGATATTCACAAGTCTACGCTTGCTTGATCTCCCTAAAGTTTCTGACATTCATCCATACTTGATTTAGAATAACACCACACAAATTAAATAGTTCAGGTAGTTTTTATTATTGAAAGTAGCATGGTCACAATAATGGATGTAAACACTTACCAATTATATTCTTTCACAACCCACACAAGCTCTCTCGAATCAATCTCACAGACACAAATTACTTTTTATAGGGCAGACTTGCAATCAGCAACATGATTCTAAACGGTTATAGAAATTACCTATCTGAGAATGTTGTCACTACCTTGCCTCTCGACCAACTAAATGTAGCTTGGTTGGAGGCAAGTCTTTTTATT
>JGI24021J15306_10001090_pt1 | contig 25030 bp, 13 predicted proteins | sample Ectturendosymbi1_FD_15306 | JGI IMG/M metagenome (IMG submission 15306) | reverse complement strand
AGCAAAATTTTTATTTGTTCTGCTCAAAGTAGTTGCAAACACCACTCCGTTTCCAGTCAAAGCCAAGATTCCCAGAATCCACAGATAAACTATTAGGCCCCTATTAGCAATGAGACTGGATTCGGCTGACAAAGCGTCATTTTCTGTTGAGTTGAGTTCGGAAACATTTTTGTTCCAAAATTTTTCATGGATGTCATGTTTTGTAAAACAACACCACAGATCCCCTTTTTTGATATCCATCAACTTGTTGCAGATATTGAACAAATAATCGTCACATTCATTTCTCATTGTTTTCTTTTGTCTTTCTAGGGTATACACAACATGGCATTCATCGTCGTCTTTATTTTTCTCTGTTTCGTCTCCCTGATATGGGTCAGACAAAGAACTGTAGACGTAGTAATCCTCACAGTAATTCTGTGCTTCGCTTGTGAAGCAGGCATCATGTTTAAATGCAGAGATGCAAGTGAAGAAACAAAGACACTCTTCGTCTGTCAAAGTGTCACTAGTGAAAATGTTGATGCGGCCTCCACCTGCACAAATTATTTTTATTTAAAAACAAATAAACTGCATTTCGCTGTGCAGTAGCAATACATTTTGTCCAAATGCAGTATATAACCTGGGTCTCTGGATGAACTCTTTTAGAACTTTTGTGCAAGTAACTTATCCCAGGTCTCTGGAGAAACCATTATGGTCATCATGGTTTCATGCGAATACTGATAGAGGTGGGCCTATAGCTTGTTGAAAAGAAAATTTAGCAAAGTCATCAGTGATGCATTTTTAAGCTGTTGCAAAATAAAGGTCGTTTTCTTCTGTTTTGAAACAAGTGGATGTGACGCATCTCTTTCTGTTGAACATTTTGATGATTTTTAACACTTCAACGCCCGCGCAGGCCATTGTTGTGCGTTTTAAGGACGTTTCTGGCCATATCTCGCGAACGTATTAAGTTAGGAAGTCGCTACAGACATCCCCGAATGTGGAAAAAAGAGATCTTTCTGATGTGCCTAAGAAAGCACTACCTTATCATTTAAAAATTAGAGAAATTTTGTCAATCAGTGTGTCGAATGGCCGTTACGATCGGGTTTGTTAAACAGTTTTGTGGCTGCGTTTAGTGCAACGATTCTAATTGGGCTCAATTTTTGTAATCTTGAGTTTTGATCTTAGCAGCAGTACGTAGTTTTTCTATTTGTTGCGTATGTCGACTTTTGCGCAGGACTGAAGATGTGTAACAAACGAAACTAGTTTCCTTACGCAATAAACTGCGATTGATTCGCTTGGTGTTGGTCACTGCTGTGACTTTACTATTATTGCTGAATGATGAGTGCAAGCTTGAATCATTGCAAAAAGATGGGAGCAGAACCAGGCAGGAGATTCCTCAAACAGCCTGCTACAAAGCCAAAGCTTGTAATTGTTGTACTGAAACCCATGACCCTGTTGAAATTGCAAATGAATTTACTTCATTTTTCATTGAAGTTGGTGAAAGAATGTCATCGAATATCCCCCCGATCTCTGATCCTTAAAAATTAGCAGCGACACAAAATCTTCATTTTTTTACACAAAATAAATGGAGAAGAAGTACAAACCCTTATTAGCAAATTAGATCAGAAATACGCCATTCGTCATGGTGACATTCCAACTACTGTAAATTCCTTGAATTATCTAACTCTGTAGTGACACCTTTTGCAACTCATGTTTTCAACAGATGCATGACAGAAGGCGTATATGCCAATTATTTAAAGGAAGCTCAGATTGTACCTTTACATAAGTCAGGAGACTCAACAATATGCAGTAATTATAGACCGATCTCCTTACTACCACAATTTAGCAAAATGTTTGAAAAATTGTTGCATGACAGATTATATTGTTATCTGAAAGGTTTTGGTTTGTTGTCTGAACATCAGTATGGATTTCGACCAAATTCTTCAACGGCCTTGGCAGTAGAAAATATTTAGTCTAACCTTTTAGCCAATCACGACAAAGGACTGCACACTTGCTCACTATGTATAGACTGCTTGAAAGCATTTGACACTATCGATGTGAAATCTTGTTTGAAAAAATGGAAACTAATTTTGGAATTAGAGGTATACCACTGATGTTAATGAAACGCTACTTGTCAAATCGAAGACAGTTCACGTTTGTGCAAGTTAGCAAATTGCAGTATCTAAAATTAGTAAAATTACATGTAGCGTTCCCCAGGGTTCCACTCTTGGCCCATTATTTTTTATCATGTACAGTATGTAAAGGACCTTCCAAAATGTTCTTCATTTAGTACTAACCTATATGCTGATGACACATATTTATGTTTAACACATAGTGATTTAAAACAATTAGAACTTATGGTAAATAATGAGTTAACAAAAGTAGATGAATGGATGTGCCTCGATAAATTATCTATAAATTATGCAAAATCCGTGTATTTTCTAACAGGAAAATCATTTAAAACCCTTTAAGTCCCGCGCCCGCCTAAATTTTGGCGCAGAGGCTTTGATTAGCCATAAGTCCTGAACAGATCAGGCTAGAAAGCCAGTGAAAACATCCCTAGATCCAAAAAACAGCATAAAATCGATTGAAAATGAGAAACGCATACCTTTACATTTGAAATGTTTGAGAAAAATTCATGTTTGTGCTTTTGTCGCACTGAAATTTCAGCAAAATCCGCAGTAAATGCGAAAAAACGCACTCCGCATCCAGTCTAGCTTTTGCGCGCACTTTTTTACGCTTCGCCGTGGGCCGAAATACTCGAAAACCGGATCGGTTCGAAAAAACTCGATTTGGGCCTTTTCGGGGGGAAAATGTGGGTTCCAAAAGTGGAACTTGGAAAAATTGACTTGCAAATCAAAGTTCTAGGCCTAGAGAACCCCGCAGCGGTGTTAGTGAGGCGTTGAATGGCTTAAAATGTTCAGGAAGCTAAACCGAAGCCATAGAGACGTTGGGAAGACTGCTAGCAAAACCGGTTGGGTTGGTAAGTTATGGCCAAAAATAGAGCCTGAAAAGTGGTCAGCCGCCTAGTGGAGATTTTGCTTTTTTGTTTAAATAAAATTTTCCTGTCACAATTGTGGCATGAAATGCGGTGGGATGGTATAAAACACCGAAATACACGTTTTTAGCAAGTTTTGGTGGGGTTGGGGAGTGCGGACTGGCAGAAAAGTAGCTTGAACCTCAGAATACCCCCGAAATCCGTAGTTTCTGCCCCCTTGGGCCCCTACCAATACAACTGTCAAGTTTTTTTGATCATCATTGCAAACGTAAGGTCTTCAAACATTTTTTATGTGGAAAATGTATTTCCAGCGCGTTTGGTTTAGGCTCTGTAGCCTACTGGATTGACACAACTAGGCTCTGTAGCCCACGTGAAAACAGTTTTACCCCTGAAATGACGTCACAATGACTTCAGAAGTGGGTGCGACCTATCTCAAAATGTGTGGGGCAGTCGTACGAACCCGTGGATACCTTCAGTGACTCACTAGCTCAATCCTTTCAGAAGTTATGGCTGAAAATAGTTTCTTGCGTCCATATTTTGGCGGGCGCGGGACTTAAATTGTAATAAAGCTGAAGAAAAAAGGAATTTCAAAATTCACATTAATAATGTTGTGTTACATCGGAAAACGTCTGTAAAACCTCAAGTGTTTTGTTAGATGAATTTCTGAATTGGACCTCTCATGTCAAATACTCAAAATCTAAGGTATCGTTTGCCTTAAGTGTGATATATAAAATTCGAAACTTTGTACTAATTAATGTTTAAAGAATAATCTATTACTGTTGCGTATATAGTCATCTCCAATATTGCATTCTATCCTATGGGACAGCTTGCGATTCTGTGCTTCAACCTTTAATACTATCCATAATAATGTATTGCGCGCTCTCATATAGTAATTTTAAATGTCACATAACTCCTTTATATATAAGTGTTTTTTTAAAAGATATGTATCAATTAGAGCTATCTAAATTAATGTATAAATTTCATAAAAATACATTACCACAATCATATAAAAGCTTCATTCAAAAAATTACAGAAACTCACTATCATTTCACTAGATCAGCTGCCAACCAACATTAATTTGTCCCTGAAGTTAGCTCTTCTCTGGGTAAAAGAAATCTGACATATCAAGGAGCAGTGGTATGGTCCAGCATACCATAAGAGTTGAAAAATTTCTCATATGTTAGATTCCCCAAAAATTAGAAAAAAATTCTTATCGCGCTCTGTAATACGTAATAAGCTTGACTTTTTGTAATAAACCGCAGTTTGTCTTTGACTATTATAATTTATTCTCGTCAGTTACATGTACTTGTTTATTGCAAATGAATTACTCATTATTTGCCTTTCACATTATTTCCTCACAACTGGTGCCTAAATATTGCCTGTACTACATTGTCTCTGTTCTGTACTATGTCTTCAAGCAAGCTAAATAAACTATGTTTAGATTGAATCTGCTGTTGCAATTTATTGTTCTTTGGTATATCGACTGGTTTTTTATTTTGTTTTGAACATTCGATTATAAATAATAGCCACATACTACTGGTTATAGTATTTTACACAACTTTACGGACACCTTGACAAGATAACCTTTGGGTCTTCTGGTGTCCCATCCCCACGTTTATTTTTTTGTTGATGCTCCTGTGTATTTATAATGCTTTATACTGGCGGCTAAAGCTGAATATAATACAATGAATACAATATTATTGTGACGAGCGGTTATCCAAGCCACGCGAGTTAGAGTGGCAGTATATTATAATAAAGAAATACTGGAGCAGATGAAACATTGCTTGTAAGATTGATTGAACAATTTGACTTGATGGTCGTAGGTGTAGGAGCAGGAAAGTTTTGGGGGTACAAAGGATATTTTTACCGAATTTTCCCAAACGTGCTCGAAAAACTTATTTGCGACACACTTTCTCCCTATAATTGCAGCTGTTGTTACATTCTATTTTCTTATACCATGTTGCCATAGACTTCAAAATAGAAAATCTGGTACGGGAAATTTGATTCTAATAACCCAAATGAAAAAAGTGCGTTAGGCTATGCAAGTCCACGGTCAGCTGTCTCAGCAATCAGAGAGTCAGCCTCACATGTTCTGAGGTTCGGCGTTTCACTCACATTCCAGGTATNGCTCTATGCAAGAAACCTCGCACCTAGATGAGTACACATATGCAACATGCAGCCAANTGAATGGTGCATGTGTTCATCTTAACACNGTACATAAAACGAAAAACACAGAGTTTCTCTACGTGCCTGGCATGGACTCTATAGGTGCNCTGCAGCATAGTCGATTCCCTCGGTGTACAACTAATAACGCACATAATTGCAATGCTTTTTTGCCNAAAATTTTAAGTCAATCNTTACTCATTAACTCTCACATGTTAAAATATGATGTTAGCGGAAACAGTTTGTTGATTTCATATATTAATACACTAAATAACAGAGAAATATGGTTTCTTTAGTATTGTTAATAAAAGAAGCTGTTTTGCCCAATTTGTTTGAGATTTTGCCCAAATTTTTGACAAATCAAAATTTTTCTGGGTGCACTTGCACCCTCTGTACCTCCAGCTCCTACACCACCGTTGTTGGTTATCAGTGTGAAAACTCTTGTGTCGTCACTGATATTTCCACAGATGCCCAATGAAAAGATTCTTCACACTGGACCTTATTATTGTTGTGCATAAATCACAGAAACCTCACTGTTGCTTCAAATACATCAGTGAAATAAATAAGCCAAACAGGGAAGACAAGTGACCTTCCGAATTGTTTCAACTGATCAGAAATCATTATATATTACCGACAAGATTGCGTCATAATATAATCAACGATTTGCTGCAGATTTACTGGTTTCGCCCTTGTATTGACCCGGAAGGTACGCCGGGCCTTCATCTAAGTAAAGGTAAAATATAACTGCGATGTAGAATAAGAAGAACATGTCCGGGGCGGGGTTTGAAACCCATTCAAATGCACCCATTTATTATAGGATTGTCATTTTATGCAAATAAATGACTTTTCTACAAAAAATGATTCTTGAAAACTAAAGTACCAAACGATATATCTACCCTCATCACTTAGACTGTGTACAAATGTTCATACAGGAAGGTTGGTTGTCCTGGGAACAAATTAAAGACACAATAGTGTATAACAGGGGTGGCCAAACTGCGGTTGAGCTTTCCGAAAATCATGTATTTGTTTTATATTTCTATTGCAAAGTGTAGAAGAATTGTAAAATGGTGCTGTGGTAGCTAGCGTGCCGTACAGTATTACTTTTGCAAGTCGTTGGAAAAATAATTATGACGTCACAGAAGCTTAAATTGCAAACAAATTCGTGTTTTCAGATTTTTATGTTGCTGCTCTTTGTAACTTGGGTTTTACGATATGTGGCTCATACATAGAGCAGGTTTGGCCAACCCTGGTGTATAACCTCTTTCATCGAAAAGGCAAAATCTTTCAAAAACAATTTTGTAATCGATATCACACCCATTGCGAAAAGTAATAACAATACGGTTTCGGAAGTGCCTATCTACATCTTTGTCTGTGAATGTCATACGCGAAAACTATCTCAAAATGTCGAAAAAGATTAATCGCTCGGTGTAATTTTTGCCTTATTTCAAAGCGTTTGACACTCTGATTTAAAATCACTTTATTCTTGCAGCAGCATTCAGTCAGTTGTCACAGACAGTCGAGGTGAACGGACATGTCTACAGCTTTCTGGCTTGAGTTTCCGAATTGCTGTTCAGTCGCAAGTTACTGTTTTCGACTAACGGTTAAACTTCAGAAATCTCTGGTTCTTCGTCGTACGACCTGCGTATCAAAATATGATGTGTGGTTCGGGCGAATGAGGAGGAGACACTGCGTGAGTTACTCAGCTTGAACGATTTATGTACTCAACATCGCATAATCTAATATCCTCTGGCGTAGCGGATGCGGTTTTAAGTTTATGCAAATGCTCTACAAATCGCTTGTTCTGTTAATGAAACGTTGGTATCGATATCGTTCGATTCTTAAATGTAACGTAAGAAACGTTTAAAGCTGAAAAACTACGCTGTGGAAGTCACAAAGTTTGGCACACAATTCATTCATAACGCTTAAGTACTTTTTGCAGTTAGAAGTGACGTACTCAGTTGTAGTAGATTGCCGATGAGGGTTCACATCGCAGTCAGAATTGCAGCGGAGCGTTTGGTTCATTGTAAATAGTTCAGCTGCACTTGCAATGTTTCTTAGTTCTCTCTGCTTTCCTCCAGAAACGTCCCAGACCACGGACTGCATTTTTTATTCTGACGACAAGTGTTTGCGCAGCCTTTTTCGTGGCGGTAACCAATTTCAATTTTTTTACTCACTGTCAAAGGGTTCGGCAATTTTTTAACTCTCCGAAACTGAAGGACATTGTGTCATTTGTGACGTAATCATTACGCTTGTTTCATACAACTTGTGCTTCACGAGGTTGCGCTTCCTCGTTCGTTGTTGGTATGTTGCTATGACTTTCTTTTTCCTTTCCTCTGTTGTTATTGATCATCTTGATCTTTGTATTGGTTTAGTATATTCTAGTTGCTTAACTGAGGCATAAGATAAACAAAACCTATGCTGGTTACAACACCTGTATAAACATAGTTTTAATAAAAACGTGTTCAAGATTTTGTTTATAGTTCTACACTTGCATTTTAAACATGGGTTTGAGGTAAGCATTTCCTGTTTATTTGTTCGCGTTGCTCTTATATCTTTACTCTGTACTTACACGCAGACTATTTAAATTGTTTCATCAACAGTTACAGTTGACGGAGCCTGTCTCTCACAACCAATCAAATTTTCTTTGTGATAGTGCGGCATCATCCTCAGAGCTGTTGCATTTGTCAAAGACTGCTGCTAGCAATGAGAAAACACACCTTAAATCTATATGTCTCTTTGCCCGAGGCAGTTTTTCGAACCGAATTACTCATCAGCAAAACTTAATTTCAAGATTCGATTTAGAAAAGGTTGCAAAAGGCAAGCTGTTTTGTTTAACTCAAGTGATGCATAAATCCATGGTTTTCGTGAGACACGATGTTGATGTTTTTATTGCACAATAGAGTAAACGCAAGGTTGGCTATGAGCAACATCAGAGCTTTTTAGGCGGGTTTTGGGGATCATCACTGTTTATCACGAAGAGCATCTTTCTGTAAACTGCTTTCACGTGTGTTTAACCTAATGATTGCTTATTTTCAGACAGTCCCCAGCGTTTAGTTTCACCTACCAAACCTTGTTAGCTATTCGTGCTGATGGGAAGGCACCAGAAGGTGCATACGAGCTAATGGATTGTTAAGATCTGAGAACTTTCTAGGAGTGTTAGTGTCGTTAAATGAGCTACAATAGGTGTGCTATTCTCTCGACGCAAAGTTGTCTCCGGGCTGCCAATTACATTCCTGCGAACGCTCGTCTTTTGGCATCGCCCAGTGATCATAGCAGTTTACTCCGCGCTGCGTAGTGTCCAATTTTGTTGCTTTGCTTCTTCGTTCTTTATTTGTATTTATTTTCAGTTTTTGCCTTCGGATGACCTCAACTGTCAAGGTCCGAAATTGTTGATTAAAGCCTGTTTTCGGTTTTGCTAAGGTTCACAACAGTTGGGATACCAGAGTTTGAAGAATCAATGACAGAAAGATTTGAAAGAAGTACTCACAAACTTTTCCTACGAGATACAATTTTTCTACCGGTAGTAAAGTTTGCTTGAATAAAAAGTTCAATTCGAGTGAAATAATTGTACCTGGTGGCTGTTACAAACTACCGTAAGTAGCGGGAAGAACAGCTGTTTCTGTAGCTGCAGGTATGTGCTGCAAGTATTTTTGTTTCTTACTAATCTCTTCTGATGACCACTGGCTTGGAAAGTCGTGAAGTCTGTTAAAAGCTCTTTAGAATAAACCTCNAGCGCTAAAATAACCAACCATGTGTTTCGCATCAGGATCAGCAAAAGTTCTTAACTGTAGCAAACTTANTTTTAGCGTCTCGCGTTGGCAGAAAGAAAAAGCACTGAAAATGTTTCTGCTGACAGATAGTGACACTTGTTTCACAAAAATGCAAACTATTAAAAACTTGTTGGTTCATTCATGGTCAACAAATCACATCCACAAACCTGCTTGCAGGATCAAGCAAATGATCACGTGACAGAAAAGGAAGAACCACGCTAATCGTATCATAGCCGGTATACAGGAAATATCCTCTGGGTTATCCACAATGCTTCTTAATGTAGTATTTAATACATTTCACAATCCAGCAATTTGTTTCACTAGCATGAAATTTTCGATCTGGAAAATTGTATTATCGTTAAAATAATGAGCTTCGCGCAACTTATTTGGAAAAAGGTCTTCCACTCAGTTTTTCTCCTGACAAATAGCATGCGAGACATCGAAGCTCGTACAAACTCTTTGAATAGACGTGTTGACGTTCCTTTTTTCCTGAAACCCCTTGAAGAAGCTACGTGTTTTGAAATCAACTTTCCAGAAAAGATTGCAAGGTACAGTTTTGAGAAGAGCACCAAGAAAATACAGTCTTCGGTGAATCTTTCCTTGTGTTCAGTAAATAGCTTATAATTACCTTAACATGTTCTTGAGAGTATTTTGAAAAATATTTACTGTATGTGGTCAATGTTAGAGGAAATTTGCCTTCGTCAATATTTGAACAAGCAAGGTACTTTGATGTCAAACTGACAGTTTTGACTACAAATTCAACCCTCGAGTTTGTGGTGACGATGATACCATACTTTCAACAGAAAATAAAATGAAAGATAGTTTATGCTTTCTGGTTTTAATTTTGCGAAATAATTAGATTGCAGAGCACAAAGTCACTGAAACCACCCATTTAAGCAAAGCACATTTGTTTCTCGTTTTGAAGATGTTTGCGTGGCCAAGTTATTTGAAGAAGGATTTTGATCTGCTTCATATTAAAAAAGGAAATGATTGGATGTTTCATTAATTAGTTTCCTGATGCATTTAAACTAACCACAGCATAACTTTAAATCGGATAGAAACTATTCTTTGCTAAAGCAACTAGTTTTTATAAAAATCTTAACGCGTATGGGCAAAAATAGCCACAGCTGAATAATGGCAATTTTTTATTGACATATACTGCTTTCTCGAAAAAATGAACGAAAACAAAGTCATATCAGTTTGGTAGACCGGCCACTTTTTTTAGTAAATGGATGATGCTGCGTATAAACTTAAAAATATTTTCAAACAATTTCAACTCACTTTTCCTTGTTTGGTATATTCCTCTTTTAAAACTTGGAAATTGAAGACGTTTACCTATAGCTACTTTAGAAAACTGTTCTGCAGTGACTACAGAGTGCTTTGATGTTTTCAGTAAAAGTGTGAGGATTTCTTTTTCTGCAATCACACCTTTTTATCAAGAACACTTCTGTATAAAATATTTTGGAACACCTGAACGGTATTGCTGGCCTCATGAAACTACAGAATCTTCCTAAATTGTTTATTTTTTACCAGTCAGTGTTAATCTGCCACCATCAGTTCTTGTGTAATTACGACTGTATCCAAAACTGAGATTTTTATATTTTCTGGAACCAACGACAATTTGCCATGCCTGATGATCGAACCGATAACAAAGAACTAATTTTCGAGAAATTCAACCGTAATCGCAATATTGTTCCTATGCTTGTTAAGCTATTCTTGTTTGCTCTAACGACGTCAGCAAAACAAACCAATCATTCTCGTGTATTTCCTACGAAGCCACTGGCTAATGCAATGACCAGCAAGTCACCAGTTGTAGCAATGATTACTGGAAATACTGAGGTAAAAGTGAGATTGGGTTTATGGCTGGTTTCTGTCTGTGTGTAGCTCACGATAACAATCGTTTTCTTTTCAAAAGAAGAAACTGTTTAAAAAGCGTTGTTTTCATCGATTTGTATAGAATTGCCTTTATAGGACCATTCCAGACAAAGTGATGCAAGTGTGCTCAACATGTTTTGCTTCGATAATAAAATTATGAAACTTGTTGCAACCATATTTTACCGCTCGTTTAGCAAAAACAATGCCCAAAACCAGATTTAAATGAAATTCTGTGACTTTGGAATACAACTGCTTTCATCTTAGGCAAAGATTCAGTGAATGTTTGTCGCGCTGATACTCATGCGATTCTTGTTTTCTTAGTGTACTTACAAAAGATCGAGCATAATTTTATAGAAAACTCTCTTTTCCGCTTTATCCTCCAACTTAAGCTCTGGCAGAAAAGTGCTGTGGATCGACACAGAACTGATCCATTGAGGGACGGACCCGCTGCCATCGCGCTATCGTCGTCAATCGGTATGACAAAATTGGATTTAATTTTCGATAAGTTGTTGGAAGAATCCAGCGTGAAACGGGATCTTTACTCTTGTGCATGCCGATTAATGGACGAATAACACCCAGAGGTTAATAGAAAAATGAAAACTAAGCACCGTATTTACTCGATTGTAAGCGGCGGCTTAAAGTTTTTCATCATTTGGTGCGGCTTACAATCGAGGGCGGATTACATATTTTCCTTTAGCTTATCAAAATGTCTAGAAGACGCTTTGTCTTGTCTTGGCTACGTTTTGTTGACCAAACTCTCTTTTCGCATTATCTTTCATCTCTTCAGCATCACGTGCACATCCGTCACAGAAGAGATTATGATGAACCGAAGGTAGTTGTAGTGGTGTAAGCATCATTACCAGGGTCGTTATTCAAACAAGAAAGATGCTATACAGTACACGAAAGTATCTCAGAGGCTTAGGTAACCTATGGTGAAGTGCGGCTTACAGTCAAGGGCGACTTACAATTAAGGGCGGCTTACAATCGAGTAAATACGGTATCCATAAATAAACTTCAGAAGTGGAAGTGCAAAGTAGCAATTATTTAATGGCAATACCACATTACATCTTGAGTCCTTTACCTGATTGGCAATGGTTTAACGCTTTAAACCACAATGGATGTATTTTTTTTAAACTTGTGTTGCCACGTACTAACTATTTTGCAAAAATAGGATTGAGTCGGTTTCATCTCGAGAGAAAATCGTCAATCACCCTAGGATGTAAATCTTTTTTTTCTCGAAAACCTTGTTTCTTTTGCCATATGTGCTGAAGAATTGATTGCATGGCCACAAGTTCTACTTTGCATAGCTATCAAGCGTTAAATGTGCCTCCAAATAACTTGAATGGCAATTGTGTAAGGGAAAAAGTTACATAATTTCAATCCTGCAAATATGAAATAACATACTTGCAAAAACCGTTGCAAACACGTCATTGTAACCATTATTTTCTCGGACCAGTTTTCCAAAAATGGTTTTGACCAAACGCTCAAGGATAAGATACTTCAAGTGCTTGTGACAAGCTACGTCAAATCAAACCTCTGGCGTTTGCAGTGACGCTGCAACCCTTGCATGTAGTGCCATGGCTTGGTAATATGAGCCTCTCCGAACTTGTTGCGATTATTAGGGTCACGTTGCTGACGTCATTATACTAGTAATACGTCACTAGATTGTAGAGAGTTTTGTCGATCATGTTTATCCATAGAGCTGGTAATGCAGCTGCTTTCTCAAATAAAGAACTATAGTTTGGCCTCACTAAATCCAACACCACATGCACTTGTCAACGCAACGCGATTTTTGAAAAAGTTCGAAGGCTTTTTCCAAAACGGCCTTTTACCACTGAAGCTTCAGCTAAGTGCAGAACCATTACGTATTGGAAATAGCACTTTTGATTTAACAAGCTCTGTTGTTTTACCAAAACACCGAATTGAAGAATTTTGATCATAAAAGAATTTCATTTCAAGTGACATATCACAGCAATTTACATCTGAACATTTAGCAATGAATCATTTTGATGCCGTGCTATCTTCTAAATTGATATTGCTTTCGAACCACTCTAAGCTCGTGCTTTCTACATTCCTGGTATGGAACTACAGTATTCAGTAATTTTGTGATTGGACGACAGAAGATTTTCCTCTCATAATCTGGTAATCTTATACTCTATTCGTTTCAAAATTCCACTCTTGCACTTCAACACACGTTTCAATCTGGCATTCGGACTCAGCTCTTCCCTCTCTTTTCAGTGATAGGGCTACTGCGCTAACACGCTCTGTCTTACTGAATTGGCGTACAGTACGTGCAAATGGACGTCGAGGCACAAGCCGACGTTATACCTAGCCGATACTATTGGCATGTCACATGAATAGACCGGCAAGCAATGACAAGCCTCTTAGAGCTGCAGGTGTAACAGGAACAGCTTTGTGCAATTGTGCAGTGCCGTGCCTCGAGTGTCGAATTCCGCATTGAAAGATCGTGCGTGAACAACAACTGAAGGCGCGAGCTTGATTGCTCCGATACCTGTATCACTTTATTCAGCGCTTGTTGCGCTGGTGATCGATGGAGGTGCGAGACTTTGGTATCCTTATATTCTTTTGCTGCTGATCTTTTAGCAGATCAAAACGGATCCTTATCGCAATAACCAATGAGGAAGAGCAGTGGCGTAGCGAGGCTAAGTGCCGTCTGGGGCCGACCAATAAAAGTGCCGCCTTTTCCAACCCTCAAATTTGCTTACAAAATTAAAAATGAAAGATCATATTTCGTGCTTATGTAAAGATATAAGGATTAATAAAGCATATTCAAAATCACAGTCAAACACTTACGAAGTGAAATGTTCTTGTGTTTCATTGTCGATTATGAGTCTTGCTTTTTCTGCTTGTCGCCACCTTTCTCATCATTAATTTTTCAATTTTTTGCTTTTTTTACATGTGGATATATGAACTCAACTTGTTTCGTCAAATTTTCTTCCCTGTTGGTTTTTCATCTTCGGTGAGTCCACCGCATGGCTTTTTAATAGTTTACTCATTCCAGGGGATCAAACGAAAATGTTAAGGTATATGATGGTGGCATACCTAATTCACATATGTAAACATTTGTGTATGTTGAAATATGGTGTAGTATCCTCGCCTTTAACCAAAAAAGTGTATATATTGTGCATATAGCGCGCTATCTCATATTATGAGCTCAGTGATGTAAAGAACGTTTCATTGTTCACTTCGCGTTTCAGTAATGGTTTATTTCTCTTAGAATATCTAAAAGGCTTCAAACGTTAACTCGTCGGTACTTGCGCGGGACTCTCTATAGGTGCGGGGACCGATTGTGATAAAACATTTTAAACAGGTTTAAAACCGGCTGTGGTTGAGAAGCGCTGGCATACAGTTTTCATCGTGACTTGCGCACTTGGTCTAGCTGTTGGGTTGTACCTCTTCCAGTTACACGTGCGTAGTGTTATTCCTAGCCTTTGTTCGTTATCAACAGAACCATCGCCAGAAGGTCTTCGATTGGGAGACTTTACGTTTGTGCAGGGGGGTTTATATTCTAAAATTTAACAATAATTCCACTGATTTATAATGTTTCACATTTCACATTGGGGGCTTGGAGCTTTGTTTGGGGGGGTTAAGACCACCAAAGCCGCCAAAGTCCCACGAAGCGACGGGACCGGTTACCAAAACACGTCTATTACGAAAACTGTATTACCAAACCACGCCAGGTGGGACATAGGCCTTTTGGGTGATCAGCAGTGATTACAACGTTTTACGTTCGACGATTATTTGCGTTGAACGACTTTATTCAGTACAGCCATTGCCAAATCATACAACCGTTTCTATTATCGCCCTTTGTAATAAAAGCCTTCACCATAATCGTATCTAAGCATATCGTTTACCCTTGCATTAGGTATTCAGACTAAGGTTCTTGCCTCAAATTTATCAAAATGAGAGCAACACCTTTTCTAAGCTTTTCTTGTTGAAATTAATTTTTCTATGACTGCAAATGTTAAGTATACCGTTGAACATAAGACTTTTACGAAATTCACACTGCCTTTGGGGTAGTTCTGATTCACTCTACTTGCAGTTCAAACTAGCCATTTAAGCTCTACTTGCAGTTCAAACTAGCCATTTAAGCTCAAACAATGTACTGGAGCAATCAAACTCGCGCGTTTAACCCTATTATTGTTCGAACTCGATCTAACAAATACAAGAAAAAACGATAATTACAAACTATAAATAAATGGAACCACATAAAACGCCACTCAGTCACAACTTTAAGCTCAAAGTTACTCACGCAAACGCACCATCTGCACAACCCCGCTTGAAGAACGTCATTTTCCGACACTATTATGTCATGCAAAAACAGCTATTTTACTAAAACTGAGCAACGTTACCTTTGCAGAGTTCTTCAGTTCAACTGCCAAAATGTAATGTTGTTAACTGAAAAGTCCACCTAATATCTAGGCTACATCTTATGGCACTTATTGAAAATATCCTACTCAACATTAAAAAATAACATGAGATGTGCCAATAAATTTTTCTTTATGATTTTAGCAGCAGCAATTAGCAGCAAGCCAACGCCTGAAAAATGCTTCTTACCAGGGCAGTTGAGATGTTCTCTTGCCCAAGAAGCGCTACCTCGATTCACTCTGTGCCGATGAATCGAACACCCAACTTTCCAATTGTGAGGCTGTCACTCTATCATTGAGCTAACGCCGATCCAGCGATATATTCGCCGCCAATGCCTAGGTGTCAGGTAATGTTATGATGTGCCGTTGGGGCGTTACTGAAGAACCAACCACAGGAGAAAAAGGATTGAGCTAGCCTTGACTATTTACCTTGATTTCATGCAAAGCCTTTTTTATCAGATTTTGAGAGGAGGGGCAATACGTATCAACGGCGAACAACCGGAGCCCTAATGTTTGCTAGTCTGCCGTCGAATGTCATCTCTTTCCTTTGTTCAAAAGACTTTTGACTGGGATTGCTTTGCCTGGCGAGGAAGGCAGCGCAGGATTTAGGGNCCCCAAGGGTCCGGGCCCAGGGCCCACCACAAACGAGGTACCCCACCATGTTCATGTGTTTAGCCATATGTACGACATGTGCGTGCCACTTAAGTCTTTTTTAATGAGGAAAGTTTGTTTGTAGACCAGTTACTTTGTTGCCAGGTCCAAGTGAACCAAAAATGCCAAAACCACTTGTAAAAGAATGCCAAACAAGCTGAAACAGGCCGAATGTTGTCGGCTTTAATATTACCAGATTAGTAATGGCAAAAACACAGTGATGCTCGTGAATAAGGCGTTAATTAATATTGCATATAAAGCAACAAACAACTATTTTACTATAAAGTACACACAGAATTAAACTAGAAACCTTTTTACTCGTTTTTCACCCTTTGATCTCCAAGACTTTGTCCCTGAAAGTATAGCTAGAACAAATTATGCTACCATGTACTTTTGCTTGAAGATGCTTGATACCTACAAATGCCTGAAACAATATGTCACAGTTCATTAAAATGCACATGCACCATCCCATAGTTTCCAATTTAGCCAAATTCAGTGTATTAACCAGTGTTGCTGCCCNCCACTTGCTTCTCTTCAATGAATAGCTATTGCCTTCCGCATATTGTGTTTTCTGTACAGGAAGCTTTACCGACTTCCATATGTTTTGCGCTTTCTGAAACTCCCCTTGTGCAGTATTGTTTCATTCACCTTTTTAGCTATCCTGACTACCGCATGGCCTATGATGAAAACACAGCGTTATGACATATCTCACTTCGCTTGAAACTCCAGAGGCTTTAAATGTAAAAAAAATTTCCAATCACTTGATTCTGGTAACCAAGCATTAGATGTGTCATAATTCCACAAAATAACTACTCCAAAATAAGAATCTAACAAATCTGGCTGTTGGTATACACTTATATGAAAATCTGCTACATTGACTTTACTGGTTTAAACCTATAAACCTATATGGCAATCTGTTAAATTAGCTTTATCATGGTTTAAACTTGATGAAAATCTGCAAAATCTGGTAGCACTGTTATATGCTTATATGAAAATACTACTAAAATGGCTGCACGCCTGCGCTTATGATATACACTTACATACAAGCATGGGCATCCGCAAAAATTTTTCCAAGGGGGGAGCAAGGTCGACATGTTGCTTATTTTTTTCAGATTGCTGCCGATGCAATGTAAATAGACGTTCACAAAACGCTTTATCCTTTCTGCACCTATAGCGCAGTCAGAATGATGGCGAATAGACCATGACCTTCCCCGAAACAAACTTGCTAAGATCATTCGCTTGTGCTTTATATCAATTTCAAATGTACCAAAATACACGGAAGGAACAGACGAGTGTACGTCAGGTGACTGGCCCCTACCGAACAAAATTCCTGGCTTCGCCACAGTTCTGTAGCACACAGAAAATGCCCCATGTTACGACAACAGCCACAAAAATGCGCTTCGTTGCAGTAGCCTAGCCAACCCAAAGTTATTTTGGGCGCTAAGTTTTTTGAAATATGAGGGAGCAACAATATTTGGATTTGGGACACCGCATCTCGAAGCACAAAACCACAAGATCAGCTATAAGTTTTGGGGGGCACGGTCTGTTTGCCTACGCTTCTTAGGCAGCAATAGCAAGATCCACTACGCCCATGCTTTATTGGTATCAATAGCGATGCCTATTAGGATACTTTACAGTTTACACAATACACTAGGGTTTCCATACGTCCAGGATTTCCTGGACATGTGTGTTGGCCCATGACATGTCCGGAATTTCGGTTTTAAAATTTGTGTCCGGAAATAATTTTAAAGAATAGGCTACTCTAATCTCCGGAATTTTGGCAGTTTCAGAGCATCTTATCATTAGATCCTCTGAAAAATACAGTATGTACAGTCAGGATTGAAAGAGAAAATCATGCCTTTTTGTATTGCATCGCTTTTAGCCTGTTGTGTAGCAATTCTGTAATATTATCTTCAGTGATAGTGATGTTGTTTTGCAGTGGATTGGGAGTTGTAAGAACATTCTGAAAAATGGGTAAAGCTTTTGTTTGTTGTCGTGAAATGTAGCCAGTCAGACTGTTAAGAATTTTGCCTCTTCAGATATGGTAACCCTACCATAGCAGGCTAGATCTGCAGATTTTCCAAGCAGGATGCTTTTTTTCAAACAAGCATTGCCATGCTTTTTAACGAAATCACAAATTACGACTTTATTTCACCTGCTAAGACTTGTCAGCGTCACTTAGAAATAAGAGCTGAAATCATCTGGGATCTCGTCCAAACCAATGAATCAGCGGTGGATATTAGGGGGGGCGAATGAGTCTGTCGCCTCGGGCCCCCATTTCAGAGATGCCGCTGGGGCCCCTTCGAGAGTTTCGCATTTAGGTTGTACATTGTTTTGTTAAAAAAAGCTTATACGAACCACTCTAGAGCCACCTTTAACAAACTCTGAAGCAAGCCATACGTTTTTCAAGACAAAGCAAAAGTTTTGTGTAAATATGTCAACTGCAGAATGTTACTCTGTGCATGTGCACATGGCGTGAAGTCAGACGTTTCGCTTGACACCGGAAATACGACTCACAACGAACATACCCGCTTGACGTCATCATTTGAGTAGGTTAGATTTTCTAACGCACGAAAAAATGAAGCAAACGTGTTACGTCTGGATGACGCAAGACCCGGTGTAGTTCCTGCGAATCGGAGGATTACATCGTTTCGCGGAAGGCTCAATTTTGACAGCATCCATGTAAACGCGAACCGGTTTGCTTGTTAAAATTCCTATCTCTGAGACTAATTGACAAAGTTCTTTTCTAAATTTTGCAATTTTGATGTTTNTATACATATACAGGGTTTCCCAAACCCAGGACAATTTTTTGTTTCANATCGNACTGATTTCCTTTATTCAACTAGTTTCAAGCAATGCCGGGAAAAATNACTTTCGTATGGGGGGTTCACTCTGGACTAAGGTGGAACAAAGTATAAAGGCTGATCATGTAAGCAAGGCTTTTTTAAGTTCCGGCTTTGATGACCACAACGGAATTTTGAAAGACCGTAATATATCAGCGCATAAGCGTTCACTTTGCGATATCTTACCTGAAATAAGGCGAAAACTGTAATGCATAACCGCGTAGCGTTGTCAATACATTGTTGCAAGCACGTTATATCATTTACGCATCCTGCAGCCTACTGCACTGCTATTTTTCTTTGTCAAGTCACTGTACATTTGAAAGTTTGTTTTGCTTAGTTGTACTTTCTGGTGCGCCTTCTCCTTTCCTATGTAAAGTGGGCAGCTGGGGTTTTAATATTTTCAGTTAGATTCAGGATTCTCTGCGTTGAGCGTTTACCTGCACATCTGTTTTTTTCGATTCCAGCTGGATGTCTCGATTTAATTATGAAACATCCGTCAAATCTGTTTTTTGAAGAAGTAAATCCTGCAACAAATAACTACAGTGAATCTAATAATATAAATATATCATCCAGTTATTACAGTGTTCGCATGCGCTCATCAGGTGAAAAAGTACGCATACCGGATGAAACAAACCATTTTCAATCGGCTTCATACACTCATAGCAATAACATGAGTATGAGATCTGGTACAGTCAACCATGCAGCTGGGTGCGATTAGCCAAAGCCGCGCGTTCAGCAAACAGTTACATAAATAAATTACAAACCGTTACATAAACAATTGAAAGACTTACATTTTGGTGAATGATATATTAGGTTGTTGTCTCAGACGCCTATAGAAGAAAGTGATGACACTAAGTTTAAAACTGATTGTTTACATTTCTTGGTTGCCTTGTGCAAGAATATAAAGACTGGTTTTCATTATAGGAATGAGTTGCTGCCAGCTTAGGTATTTTAGATCTCGCTTCAGATGAGAACCTAACAAAATATCATAGCTCAATAGCCAATGTGGCCCTACTTTTTCCCCATCTTGTGCTTGAAGATCACCTGGATTTTTGGGACGATGAATAGAGGATATCTCGGCAATTAAAAGTTTATCCTTGTCCACTAAATCTATTGTTGATTTCTGGTATTCTTCGCATAATATCAAAGACGGCTTAGAAAACTCGAAATTTTGGAATACGTTCTGATTTTGTGACCAAACTTACGATTTTGACACACTCTTCTGCATCAGTAGAAAGAATACTTGCACTTGTTGTTAATCGTATTACAACAGAAAAAGACTCGCTGAAAAAGGCACTGTTACGGAAAGCTTGTTGGCAAAACAAGCATTCTCGACGATGCATGGGCCGCTAAAACTGGATTAGTAAGACAAAGAGATGTCATCAATGGAATATGTCACCAGCGTTATGAAAAACGTCTTGAGCAACAGAAAAGTGATTCAAATGTTCGCGCTACAGAAGAAAATGTAGAAGAGCGACTATTGTATAAATGTGTTAGTATTTTAGTCCTCATTTCAACTCATGTAATTACACCAATGTGTCTTTTTGCAAAATAAAATTTACGAAAATTTGTTGATTTGGTAGAATATAACCTGCCCCGAAACAATCAAATTACGTAAGACATCTGCTTCAAATTTCTTGAATTAATGAAAAGGCGAATCAACTGTGGTGATTCCCTGAAAGATAACATAATTCGACGAACAAAAATAGCAATTTTCTTGGCCTAGAAAATGTAGTAACTTTCATGTGATTCCCAACGATTGTCGCGGATAAGCTGGGGTATGTAAACAAGTGAAGATTTTTTGGCGCCCCCTTATTTGAGTGCACCCCCAAACGCCTGGTCTGGATCCGCCACTGATACTGCCATGAACGGGCTGTGGGGGGGGCGCCAAATCTGAGTTTGCCCCCGGGCGCGGGAAACCCTAGGTACGCCACTGATTATATTAAATTCCCTTTGCACTTCGCAGAGCTGATGATGGCTACCTAGAAAGCACAATATATACTATGTTAAGATTTTAGTGTTTGATTCTTAGCTGTGAAGAAATATAATGTATAATTTAGGAAAATCTAACTCTTATTACAAATAATATGTTTTACTATTTCACCACAAAAAATATGAAAGTGAGAGTTTTACATTCCATAGATTTCCGAAATCCATGTTGGCAAGCTGTTAACCAGGATAACGCAAGCTACTAAATACTGTTGCTTGGCTGGAACTTCCATCCCTGAAGCACTAAAGTAGCTAAACTATCACTTGCATTGACGTTTAGTGAAGGGAGTTTACGCAAGTTGAGACAAAATACGAAAAACGCGTTGAAACAAAAAATTAAATCTATAAACGCATTAGCTGGCTAGTCTAATGGTCAGCCATTGTCTGTTGTTTGAGTTTCTTACAGCACATTTCCATTGACTTTTCATCAGTGTGCGGGGCGGGGTAAAAGTTGAAACATTTTAAACTCGAAATCAGGCTTAACCACATGCACTCAAGAAGGAAGATGTATCATGCAAACAGACCTGCAAGGCTCAAATACTTACCACTAGACGCAATCCGTCTCCTTTAGGTTTACTAAAATGTTTCTGATGTAGAAGTATGTTTTGAGAGACCGTTGGATAAGTTTGAGAGACCATTTCGGTCCCCAAAACGCCTTTAAAAAAAACACTGCCTGTAAGTGCTTTCGCAATCAGTTACAAAAGTTCGTACTCTCTCAGCAAGTGAGCGAAACAAAATTTCCTGTTTGTCGGCTCCTATTAAATTTCATTCAGTATTACTTTCATGTCTTGTGTTTTAATCCTTGTAATTTTTTCTCTTTTGCAAAGTGGTGTCAGTTTATTTTATGTTACCATTTGCCCATTGGTCTATACAATACATTTGATAGGACATCTTGAACAGAGAACCTTGAAATTTTTTAGATAACCCACCTTCGGAAAAATGAGACAAGCTACTACACAAAGCAAAGACTGTATTTTTTGTGTTTTGGTATCAAATGTAGTGCTTGTTGAGTTTTGTTTTTTTATTTTCTTATTCGTTTTTCTGTGGATATGGGTAGTTAACTCACCGTCGCTAAATACATCTCTCTCCTCCACGTAAACTAAGAGTGTAGACTTGTTCTTTCCACCAGTACATCGTAGAAAGAAATTTTGTCATTAAAATAATGTCCCAGTCTACGTTGGCTTCCCAATCCCTACACGAAATAAGCATTTCAGTTGATCTTCTTTACTCAGAGAGTAGCCCTACGTTTCCCACCAGCAAATCGCCGCCAAACTTCGTTTGTTTCTTACCCCCCTATAGCACCTACACCACGTAGAGCCGAAATGCAAAAAGTAAAAGATCCTCAACTAGTCAGGCATCAGAGCACTTGGTCAGAGTGACGTTCTTGTGTGCGATTTCGCGAAGCAGTCACGCAGTGTAGCGACCAGTCGTTTCCTCGAGCATTCATTGTTTTTCTGTAAATAGCGAAAGTGACGGCATAGCAAGGTGGTCCTGCTTATGGCTTACGTCGTTACGTGGCGATACAATTCATGATTTAATATCCGTTATGAGAAGCACACAGATTGCATCATGAAACCAGCAATCCCACAAACAGCAATGACTAGCAATATAATTACATCACTATACTGACTTCGCTTTCACATATCTCTTCAAAGTATTTGTTAGTCAACTTTTTCAATATATCAGGCAATAAAACATGCTGGTTTGAACTGGTTCATGATATTCAGTGTAGGGACCGAAGCTGTTTTAACAAAGCAGAATCTTAATGTTCCTCACTTTCGTTCTCGTGCGATGATCAAACATATATGAGACAGTTTTCTGCCTTGTCATTAAAGGCGAACCTACGTCCTGCCAAGAACTGTCATTTTCTTACCATGATGATCGCAGTTACTTCATTGTACATCGCAGAACAGTGTAGCCGCTTCCGCACTTCGCGATCGCGACATGACACCAAATTAAGACCGTTCTGATGTAGCATCTCCCGTAACGGTACGCTTAAAACGCCACTCAACCACAACGGTTGCGTTCCATTGATTGCTTGCCGGAACAGGACTTTTCGATCGGGCCGTTTCGGTCTGGGGACATTCCGGTCGATTTTATCCGGGAAACAGGGTATCCACTTAGCGCAGAACGCAAATCAACCCATCGCTCTTTGAAGAGACTTCTTGCTTGTTGGTGGTGGCAGTTCACTCAGCTGCTTCCATCATTCCGGATCAAGCTTCATGACACCAGATCCAACATGGCAACCCAAAATGCTGACTACTGCTTCCGACAAAACAACTTTTGTTTTCCTTCTTCTAGGAGCAATGAGTAAACGTTGAGCATTTGTGTCATGATCAGCTTGCGTACGACCTCTGACAGTTACGTTGCCTAGATATGAAAGTTTCGGTCAGTTTTTCCGATTCTACCATTGCGTCAATCGTCAGTCTTTCGCTGGAAAGCCGGGACACTGTTTGTGACACCCAAAGGCGACCTGTTGTACTCCCACAGACGATGTAGAACTTCGAAGGTAGAGATTGCCTTCGTTTTTTTGCAATTCTAAGGTGATGATACGAGTCACAAGGAAAACAAGACCTTGTATTTCGCTGGTCTCGTTATTAGTGACAAATGGGTTGGGCGTGCCAAGGCGATTTACTCTCTATTGCAACTTGCACACACAATTTTTTAGCTCGGACTTTTTGTAAGCAGCTTGGGATGCCCTGCAACGAACTAGTGGCAGGCATACTGTACGACGATCTGGAGTAGGACAACTGAACACCGAAGGGCATCCTATTGTTTATGCGGTGACTGCACAGGTTTTTCTTGGTAACGAAGAAAGCGCAAGTTCTAGTTTGGCACGGTCGTATGTAAAAACAAAAGGCATGTTTCGGTCGTTGGAAATCTTGACCGAGTAAAACACGCTGCACAAGTACTTCATTACGCTCGAGTGCAAATTTTAATACAAAGTAGCTTTGAACATCAATTCTATAATGCAGCGGCCAAGAACAGATTCTTCTCAGCGAATCCATAGCAACTTATCCAGTCAGGTGTTGAGCCGACGGTCAGATGGACAGATGCAACGCAACTCAGAGGACTTCTAGGGTCGACGAACGTAGGTAGAGAAAGCTAAAATCTTTACTTAAGCCACGAAGTTCTTGCAGTGTTCGTCCATGCTTTGGTCTTGTCTGATGGTGGTAAGCGAGAACGTGGCCAAACCTTCATTAGTATTCTTGATGAACGTGCTTTACACCGTCCTAATTTGATTCTCATATGTTTCGCATTCGCAAGCCTCCTCGTAACGATCACATGACAGAAAACTCGTCAGTAATGGCAAGTTGTCGATTCTTAACTCCTTCGGTCTCTCAGGCAGATACATAGTTTTTAATGGTCTTTTTCCGATGCTTACACACTTTATCCAATGTCAGACTATTCATCTCTTCATCCAAAACCTTCGACGATTTCAGTGGCTTCACGTGGCCTCTTCCCACTGAGACATTTTGCATTGTTTATGCTCAACATACAGTAACAACAACCAGTTTCTTAACTTAGCTTAGATTAACGAAAAGCCTGAAAATATGAAGAATACAAGGACACCATAGTCCTGCTCTGCGATCGATAACTGGCATAACAAGCACAGAATGCAATGTGAGCGTACGCGAACTATGTACTGGAGCAATCAAGCTCGCGCATTTAACCATATTATTGTTCGAACTCGATCTAACAAATACAAGAAAAAACGATAATTACAAACTATAAATAAATGGAACTACATAAAACGCCACTCAGTCACAACTTTTCAGAAATTAGTTTTACTTGCATTTTTAGATGCGTGACAAAGCAATGCACAAAATCGCAAATTGGTTGCCCCCAAAACGCGAAACACCCCAAATTGGATGATTTGGGAGTTTCTAGCCGCGGATATGCTTGTATAGCCGCGAAGCCATCAAAGCCTGAGGGCGCCCGAATGAAGTTGAGAAGAGCACTTGCAAGAACGTCTTGGAACAATAGAGTGTTGTGAAAGTAGTAATAAACATTTGGAAAGAACACAGATGGTATACGGTACGACTTAGAAAGACGTTTTCAAGTAAGGACTTATTCCCAATAAGTCATTTACTTTGCAAATTTTTATTTTCCTTTTTTTTTTCTTGAAGAAATATGACCAGTATCTGGCTACAAACAAAGGCTCAACTTCAGCTATGTTCAAGATGAGAGTTTGCAAACAAACTAAGTTATAATGAAAAATTGAATACATCAAAAAAAACTCCGCCAACTGCACAACTTCACGAGATAGGTATTTTCGTGTAGTGTTGATAATCTGGTGTTTTTAGTCGAAACGTTTCAATAAGTTCCTTCACTCTTCACCCGTACTGAGATCGCAAGATTCATGCCCGTCATTGG
>JGI24021J15306_10001089_pt1 | contig 25030 bp, 17 predicted proteins | sample Ectturendosymbi1_FD_15306 | JGI IMG/M metagenome (IMG submission 15306) | reverse complement strand
AAACTGCAATCTGTACTGCATAATCAACATTACAAAGATCACTAAGTAAAGAAATGGGATACACACCAAAATTTTTGATTGATAACGTAAGTGTCAAATTGCCATATAGAGCGTTTGCAGTACTCAGAAAAAGTTGAGAAATGATAGTGAATCCGGATGTGGATGGTTATTATCAGACGACTCCTGATAATGATTGCATACTGCTTTAACCAGCGGTTCCAAAATTTTTTCGAGCGTGACTGAAATCTGAATTGGTGAACATCTTGCGACCCAAGTCTCAAACAGTGCATGTTAATATGACAAAAATGTTGATTGTATGGATGATTTTTGGCTGTAGGCTGCTAAGTTTGTTTTCGGTGTCAGCAGTTTACTCTTTTCTCAAGTACCTACGCTACACTACAAGCAGACATTAAGCGAACAAGTTTGAAGAATTACAACTCAGGTTTAGGTTTTGATCGCCTCGCCGCGACTTATTTGCTGATCCTCTGCGAAATCGCAACCTTTGTTTGGGTCGCGACCCATACTATGGGAACCGCTGGCTTCAACCTGTCAAAACGCTTTAAACCTGTTTTAATTTGTAGATGTGTATCACTTCATCGCATACTTCACGGTGTAAAGTGCGCTGCGCAGACGATAACTGCCGTATCCGCTGCTGGGATGGCCAGAAAACGAAGTTACCACCTCCTGCCGAGATGTTGAAATGAACACCGCTGGTTCAACTTCAGCGGTGAATTTCAAACAGCTTTGTTAAACTGACTTTGCAAAACAAGAAAAAAGTTGTAGTGTCGCTACCCAACTTTCTCTGTATTCTAATCTCAAGGTTTCTGTCTAATCTCAAGTTAAAGTACACGAGAGTTTTCAAACAACTGCATCACACACTCCAAAGTAAGCAGAAATATAATGGCCGCAGATGCGGGTAACGTTCCACAACTTCGGGCGATTATTACATCACACACAGTATGCAGTATGCACGTTCAAGATGATGTACTGCACGCCGTTGCAACAACTTCGATGTTAAATTCATTTGATGACTTAATATGCTAAACACTGCACTATTTCAGTTTTTAAAACGTCAAGACCAACGGATTTCTAAAACTTGTAAAAGCACTTTCATATACTGCAGTTCATGAAATCTCTGAGAGGGGGCCAATTTTTTGTATTTAGCTTTGCAGGGAGGGCGGCGCGCACCCCTGCCCCCCCGTAAGTTACGCCTCTGCCCACAGTGGAAAAGTGCCGCCCCCCAAGCCACGGGTTAAAGAAAAGTCAAGCCTATTAGGACGGAATTATTTCATAACAATGCATTATCAGGCTGGAGTTCATTTTGAAAATTTAACTAAAGTAAAATTCCGGGATATTTTACTAACCGGGACGGGACGCCAGGACAGACGTTTGACCGGGACAGTCCCGGCCAGACGTATGGTAGGTCCAACCTTAACCAAAATGTAAAACCTAAATCTAACTTCAGGTTCATTCGTTAAAGACCATTTGCCATTCCTTCTTTTCACCAAAAGTGCCCCTCCCCGCCCCCCGTAGTCGGGTCTCTGGTCCTCAGTGCCACTTATTCACGTCTGTTACCATTGCAGTTTGAATTCGGACACTTTCCATATATTAGCTAAATTTACGTGGTTAAGATCAAAGTAAGTCATTCAGTTTCAGCACTCAATATGTTATTCAATGTGCTGCCGTGGTTAAGATTGTGACATAATTTTTGGCTCAGTAGGCCATTTGGGTTGGACATATAGCTGGTCTATCCAATTCATACAGACGATGCCTCTCCAATTTTTTTGGGAGAGCACCACATAAGCTATTGCACAACAGTTCGAGGGCCGGACATGTTGCAGAATGTGATTTTTTTTCGGGATGTGTTACATTCTACCCAATCAACACATTTTTCGTAAATATGTGTCATTTTGACACCCAAAAACGACTTAAAAAACACTGGTCAGGAGGACAAGAAATCAAACAGCACTGAGCAAACGTGTTGAGTACTGATCCTCTCATCGACTTCTTTACCAGCTCAGAAAACTTGGCAGTCACTAAGTCATTTACTCCAAACTGTCTTGCTCCTTGCAAAATGAACAAGCCCACTTCGTTTTCAGCGTGTTCCTCAACCAGTGGCGGAACTAGAGGTTTGAGCCAGGGGGCAGAAATTTAGCTGAATGGAGTCCACTGGCCACCGAAGGGGGAGAAAAAAGTTGAGAAGTGATAGTGTTTCCGGATGTGGATGTCTGTACTGAAACCGGAAATCTCACACGCTTTACAACACATTTCAGATTTGAAGGGTTTTTCTGAATGCTTCTGCGGGCCACACTAGATTAGCCTATAGTTTGTGGCACTTATTGAAACTATTCCATTGAAAATAAAAAAATGGCATGATTATGTGCCAAGAAGTGTTTGTCGTCATTGCCTAGGTGTCAGGTGATGTAATGTGCCGTTCGGGCGTTGCTAAGAACCGAACGATAGGAGAAAAAGGATTAAGATACTCTTGACTACCGTGATTTCATGCAGCGCCTTTTTTTATCAGATTTTGAGAGGAGGGGTAATATAAACCTCGAACTAACGGACCAGAAATGTTCACTAGTCTGCGGTCGATTGTCATCTCTTTCATTTGTTCAAAGGACCTTTTATTGGGATGGGGGAAATAGCTTGCCTAGAGAAAGAGTGTAGGGACCTGGGAACAATTGCCTCCCAGTAAGTGTGTTAAAAAAAAGCCATGATTTCAAAATTAACACTGAGGTACTTTAGCACATTAGATTTTACCCAGATTTTTGGAAAAAAACATTTCATCAAGTTGCTCACTCTACTACCACATTTCTTGTTTTTTCTAGGTTAACCTTCCAGTCTGGGGCTTCTAAGACAAAAACTTAAAAGAATTAGAACTTTTAAAACTTTTTAAAATACATTTAAAAATAAAAAATAAGAGCTACATTTTTAAACTCCTTTCAAAAATTAATTTTTAATCAACAAAGTGCCGCCCGGGACCCCCACCCTTGCTACACCACTGCTTGCGTAGAACATTATCCCAAAGTGTATTGTACTCAGTAAGATGTCTGAATGGCATTACCCTCCAAATAGAGTGACTGTTTATGGACCAGTCGCAGAAATCTCTGCGTCAGTCCAAAATCGAAGATTTCTTTCTAGCCAAGTAATCTAAAACTATTAACTTGAAATTGTTCATAACAGCCTGGATATGGCGGTAGCTACTCTGATGTGCCATTATAAAAGCATCAAAAAATTCGTTTTGTTTCTGCGAAAGTCTGCTGTTATGACGTAAATGTGTTCAATTTAAGCAATTTTCAACGATATCAGCAGGGCCGGCCTTAAGCCGATGCAGCTGCTTGGGCCCCGCACCATGGTGTTTGGGTAGACTGTTCATTTTTGCCAGATACACTTTGCGCTCGAGAATTTAGTAGAAACGCCATATAAATTCCGTTGTTAACGAAGAACGCTCTCGTCAGAACTAGCGAATTTCCTCTCGAACGTTAGCAAACGTGCGCAATTCTCGTGTTATTACTGCACTGTGTATCTGCGCTCTGCCACGATCGTAACACGGTTGACTGAACACGATGACGTCATAATATCACTGCTCACAGGGCCCCGCGCCTCGGTCTTGCATTGGGCCCCGCTGGATATCAGTACTTAGATGACGTTGGGTTAGCAAACAACCATCTTCGGTTAATCCGGATCTTCCCTAAACCGGATAAAATCGTCGGCCAAATCGAATCCGGATTAGCCGAAGTTTACTGTATAACCATTGTTACTGAACAAAAGATTTAATGAAAAGGGTGGTGTAGCCAAACTTCAGCTTGCTTTTGTAGTAAATCTACACTACAAGACCTCAAAGCTTTATTCAGCAAAGAGAACAGCACGTTTGGATCCCACATCTTCAAGTGACGTTACCAGTGAAAAAAGGTGTGGGAACGCGTTCCCACCCCTTGTTGGCAGGTCAGATGTAGAGAAGCGGTGCCAAGACAGATTCCTGTGGGACGCCGTTCTTGAGGCGTCGTAACCTGCTCTGTTTGCCATTTCCGGTGGTATGGGTGAAGTTGCGATTGCCAACCATCTCCGTGATGTTTTCACAACTTTTTTAAACAGCTTTTCCGTAGTTGTGCATTTATCTCTAATGTTTCATTAAAGGAATTTTTGCTTAATCTAGGGTTTTTGACTTGTTATTTCATTTACTGGTGAAAAAACGTCAATTCGCTCAGAAAACTGTGACTACTTCATTGTCTGTATGCTGGAACTATGGGTATATAAAATTACGCTTCAACGTCAACAGAAGAGGAATATTTTGTAATCAGGCTGGGTGAAGCGCTAACTTTTTTTCGAAGTCCCCCTGAAACAATTTTAAGGTTCTGAATATTAAACTTGTGTGGTGCGACATACATAACCACGTCTTCCCTTGGCAGTGGCTAAAATGTGTGCTGCACATTGCAGAAAACCTAAAAGTTCAGGGTTATTTAGTGTAACGCCCAATCTAAAATATATTCGTCTTTGCTTTAACAGATTTTGCAACAGGTTTTACTGCTTTAAAGTCGTAATTGCAGGGATACCACATGTGAGCAAAACATTAGCTATTGCAGTGAGTCACAAATACGTGGCTTCATTTTGTCAGCAAAAATTTCATGGCAGGTTTCAAGACAACCTCAAGCTAATGAAGCAGCTTGCATGGCTTAGCAATGTTTTAAAAGTATAGGCCGTTTAGGAAATGTTTCATTGCTAAGAACGAAGCCTCCTTTCCATACTTCACCATGGCATAAAACCATTTTTCCTTAAGACCATCGATAAGAACATTGGCATGAATGAACGCCAAGTAGAGTAACTGACAGTATATATTTTATAAATTAAGACAAACACACTTAGTGTTGCGAACAACTTCACGCAATATTAAGATTCACGGGTTTGACAGAAAATTTTGGAAAACGAGCCTTAGTTACGAACGAATTTTTATCACTGACTGATGTATTGCATAGTTCAAAAATAAACACTCTGATGTTGTGCTTCTCGACCATTCCTGCACGACACAAACAAATGTAAATAACTTGATGGTCTGATCTATGCATTCAAAATTATTGTCATACTCACACAATACACATTTGTTATGCATGAACTACAAAACGCGGCACAAAAACCTCCTTCTATTTAAACAATTTTTATTCTAGAATAGATTCCTATCTATCAGGAGGTATAGGAAATTCACATCAGCAAATCAACCTTTCTATCCTAAGTGGTACCTGTGCAGTTAAAAAGGACGTAAGAATGAAATGGTTGGTGGTTTTAAGCAGTAGTGGGGTTCAAATTTTTATGAACAGGTTCTCTCACTCCAGGACTCACTAACAGGTTCTCAGTCTCCAGAGGAAAATACAGCTAAAATCCTAACAGCTACAGTGATGTCTGCATATATGGTGGAGTAAACAAAACCAGCTGGCAGCGTTTGCCGTCGGTGTAACCTTTGTAATGGCGCTCTCGTTCGAACGAGATTTTAGTCTCGTTTCGCAAATAGGTTATAAGTAAAAGGTATTCATGGAAAAAAGTTGAAGAACTCCGGACTTACGCCAACAACCGGTTCTCAGGATTAAAGAAATTCCAAGAACAGGATCTTGCCAACCGGTCGAATCCCATCACTGGTTTAAGCATTCTCGCTCAGCATTGCTTAGTACGTCACTCGTTTTCATTAGTAGGTTACTCCTGAGCTTACATCAATGAATCTTCTTAAACTCGTCCGAGAAAAACAAACAAGATTTTCGCCAAAAACTACATTACATACAACCCGAACAGTTTCGAAATGGAAACGAAGAAAATTTGAAATACCACAATCTGCGTGTAACTAGCATTTTCAATCATTGGCCTAAAATATACATGCGAAAGGGCAACTTCCAACGTTAATTCTAGTCAGCCTGTACTGTGTGATACGATAAACTAATGGATGCGCTAAACGCATTTTGACAGAATCCTACGCGTTTGTCCGCGGTGGGGGGTTTAATATCGTTTAGCCGCTGCAAACAGCAATGCAATGTTGATGTAGTGCCCAGCCATAAATTGTTCAAAAACAACGTTTCAGCTAAATTGGGCTTTTATGCCTCTTTAAGCGCAGTATCTGGTGGATGACAAGTCGGGCGATGCGAAAAGCAAAACATGCTTTTGAAATTCACCCAAGCTCGAGCGTGCAACATTACGTAACTTTCTCAGGAATGGCTCCATGGGTGCACTAACATTGGGTTGTTTTGATTTTTGCGATTAAATGTTTCAAGGTGGATCGCAGAATGTTCGAAGCAAAACAACCTAAAAACGCATCGGACAAACGTGTAAGCCATCTGACCTATAGAATACCAGAAAAATTCGAAACTAACTACTTTTACTCGTGGATAACCAGGCCTGAAAGCTCTCAAATGGTTATGAACTTGAATGATCAAACCACACGATTCGTCAGATGTTTCACTGGAATTCCCCGATAAAGATACGAACAGCGAATAATTTCGAGAATAACTTGAATGCATCGTCCATTTCATCATTGCAAATTAACTATAATACGCAACTTAGCTGTTCCTTACCAAGGGCGCACTGACGCAGCTAAGCCGGTTGTATCCAAGATGTCTGCTCGCTAAAATAAATCGTGCGTTTCTTTTCTTTGGGAGTTTTCGAGTGTTTCACACAGTATTTTCAGGAAGACCTCGTCACTGACTGATAAAGTTACAGTAGTGATGTCTAATCTGAAGCCACGTCGATTCCACGGAGTATCAGTGATGACAATGCGGAGGTCGGACCCTTTTCAGTTACTCCTTAAAACTTCGAAACTCAAACATAAGCCACATATCTCTATGTCTCTCCTCAGTCCATAAAGTGCGATGATACATTCGCCGAAAATAAGTTGAGATGATCCGGTCATAACGTCGACTTACAAAGGCAAAACTAACAGAAAGCAAAGAAATTTCAAAAAACTCCGGTTGCGGAAAACAGCATCACTGCGTCCGATGCCATCAAATATGCAAAATTCCACCAATGGATTTTTGTGCGTCACTTTTTAAAGCATTCCAAATCCTTTTGAATATTTGATGGCTTTCAGCAACCGTTCTTTTAGTTTTGCTCTATTCGCGTAGTCGGGCAACAGGATGACATTAAAGCACGTATGCGCTGATGGAAGCCTTTCTGAATCCGGTCCGTTCCTCGCTATAATCTGAAAAATGTAAAAATTGAATAACGAACGGAATCACCCAGCAGGTGAATTTGGAAACCTTGCATCGTATAACAAACAACGCGTCAAACAAGATTCAAATGAAATCATTTTGGACGTTTCGAAAAACAACTGGTTTCATCGTCAGCTTGAACATTGCCAACTTATACTTGTTTTCTACTACTTACCGTTCAACAAATAAAATCCAGAAATTCTTGTCTGTGCTTAACGATGTTTTCAGCTCATAATTGGCCATAACATCAACTGTTTACACATGAGCATTGTTTATGGCGGCCTATTGTTGTCCACAATCTTTATTTAAGAATTTTTTTAAGAATTACTGCAGTTGGAAAGATATCCTCGAGGGGTAGAATATGCCAATTTTCAGCATCTGAAAGCTTGTCCAATTTTGATTTATAGCATTTCCATTTCTGGGGAGTGGGGACAGTTGTTAGTTTCGCAGAAGCAAGCAATAAGCAGCTGCAATTTTGGTAGCTCCTGTTTAATAGTGCAGAATCCCAATAGGGGCTTTTATGAGGCAGCCTCACTGGACGCATGGCGCATCTCCATACCAATAGGATGTTGTGACATCGCAGTGAACTTACGCAGCATTCGGTTGTTCGCTTCAGCATGAACAGACAGTTTTCTAGTATTATGCTCCGCAATGTTTGGGTTGTTGCGAAGCAAGGTTCGGAAACATGCGAAACAAAAAAACGTAGCAGAGTGAAAAACCTGGCTCAGTGCTTCCAACAAATACCGACCAGAAGATGTCCACGTTTATGTGACATTTCAAGAGTGAAAAAAGATTTCTTTGATCGAGGTTCAAGTAGCAGGCCAGGCATTTTATAATGATCATACCCCAGGGCTATATTATGTTCTTGTGAATTATGGACATTTAGCACTGGACGATGAAAAAAATGAAAAATTGTACGGTATCACCGTCAAATCTGCCCTTCTGCCCAAGAGAACTATTTCAGTCTTATCAAGACCATCTTGTAGTTTTTCCGCGTTTTTAAATGCGTCCGATGCGTTCGACAGACCTAACCACAACGTGCCGTTCACAAAACTAATTAAGCACAATTTACCTATGTGCATAGTATGAATGCTGGTGATTTGGTGTAGGAATCACACCATGCAAGTGAAGTGGAGCACTTTCCTAGCAGACCCCTTCACTGTGAAGTGTGAACAATGGGGTAAGACCAGGAATTTAGAGGCCACATCTAATCGCTGTTTATCTTGATGAGCTTTCAGTTCAGCTGGGCACAGCCAGGGCAGGATGCACTGCGGGAAATACATTTGTGAATCACCTACTGTCCGCTGATGACATCAGGTTCCAGTATCAGTGGTCTTCAAACCCTTCTGAATATTTGCTGCGATTACGCTGCTGAACATGATATTGTGTTTAATTGTAACAAGACAGTTGGCGTATTTTTTCCCCATAAAAATTATATACAGTCTGCAACACCAGTTGTTTCCAACTTTTGACACATGTACTTTTTCCTAATATTTTCAAATGATTTTTCTGTAATTAATTTGCTGCAATCTGGTAGCAGTGGTTTGTCCCCCTTATCTGCAATATAGCAACGCTTTCAGTCACTTGGTGCCGCATGAATGTAAGCAGTTGAGAAAAAACATCGGTTGTTCTTTGGTACAAATATTTAAAATAGTTAATAAACTATAGAACAAAGAAAATACTAGCTGCGTTTCAGCATCAATGCCTAATTTCCACAAAGGTCACCGCACGTACAGCGTAATATTCTGCACCTGAGCCTCAAACCCCAAGCGCGACTTCCAAGTTTCATTTTGAATCTATTTTGAATTTTACTTTCAGTTTTAATTTCTTTTCATTTTTATTTTACTTTTATCTTCAATTTTTTAACTTCTTCAATAGTAACTTTGTTAACAACGGGTCACCTTGATATTAACACATTCAAAGCTTGTTAAAGCACTTTTCAAACATTAAGCCTTAAAGTTCCAGAAATGACATAGATTCTGGAGGGAAACCCAGCAGCTGCATAACACCATTTTGTGTCACCATCAGCAAAGTGCGACGGTGCACAATACTTGTAAAAACACGGTGGGTTATATTTGTGACAGTTTGTAGTCTGGGTTCAGTTGAGTTCACTACCAAATCCCGACTACGTTGCTTTAACAACAAAGCGAACTTCCGAGCGATGCAATTACACGGTTCACGCGTACGCAAAATAAATTTCTGACTACACATTGTCAACACCACGCTGTGTGAAGAATACGATAATAAACGGTCGATACAAGTAGATACAAAGGATTCTCACTCTGAACGCAACTGGTACTGGAATGCAACTTCGATACTGAATTCTAGGCATTGGTTGCAGGAATTGAAATCTTTTGATGCGCGACGATGAACATATGTCAGGTGGAAGTTACCAACATAAGGTGAGCGTATTTTTGAAGTCGTTGTAAGTCTTTTCATGGTATTTGTATTGGAAAGGCCTTGTAATTCAAGATATCGATAGAATGATACACTTCGCAAAAAAATACTGTCACCCATAACTTAGGGTATAAAACACACCTAATAACTTCAGTTTGAAATGTAAAAAACTACAATAAACTATGTTCAATAATTATTTGTGGATACAGGCAACCGCCAGCATCTAACGGTTATTTTTCAGTCGTTTATTCGGCGCACTGAATAGCAGTGATTTTATGACTGGTTCTTGCGCTTCCTATTTCTTCATATGCAGTTTACGAAAGCTGGCATCCGAGCAAGGTCCCTTTGTGACGATTTGCACCGAGAAAATTGGTTCGGCATTACACCAAACAACGCCAAGTAAAACGTGTCCATGAAATGCCTGAACTTTTCAGTTAATTGCTACACTATGCTTAAAGTTGTCCGGATAATGAAGCAGGCGCGTAACCACGGCGGGGCATTCGAGGAGAACCGCCGCCAGAAAGTCGTCAATAAGGGGCTATACGTTTGTGCGGAGGGGATTTACGTTCGTGCAGGTGGGCTTGACATTCAAATTTGACAAGAATTCCACTAACTTCTAGTGTTTTATATTTCAATTTGGGGGGCTAAACCCACCAAAGCCCCCTGTGGCGATAGGACTGCATTCGAGGGCAACGCTTCCCCCCAAATTTTGTTGTGCCCAGAATATTTTTAATTAAACATATAATGAAAACAAAATTATTGCCCCCTTAAAAATGTATTTTTTACCCAACCATAAAAACTAGCCATGGGTCTGTATTGAAGCATGCCCTTAAGGGTCTGAAATGCGTCTACACGAACACACCTTGCACAGTACTCACCATTTTAAGTTTGGATAAACCACCAACAGGTGCGCGATCACTTCCAGTCGTGAACTGCAGCAAAGTCCTCTTTTCCTGGGAATTCAACTCATGAACCACCGCCCAAAAGTCTTTGATTGTTTGGGACTGTCGACTGAAACCACCACTGTACTCGGTCGATCTCTCCAGTTCGTCGAAGTCGTAATCCTGAACATTGCAGATTGAAACGGTCAGACGCAGGAAAAGTTGCAAGTAAAACTCAAACATTTTCCTTGAGTTAGACATCGATTCAATAAAAATGCGTCTTCGTTTCATGTATCTCGATATTACAAAGCGCGACTGAAAGTGTTTGACAAGGGTAGCGTCCGAACAGTGCATTCTTTAACTTCCTAAAATTGAATATTATTGTCCAACAGTGCACTCCTTTTTTAACTTTCGATACGCACGGCATTTCAGTTTGGTGTCGAACTGTTCAATAAGCGAGGGTCAAACTCCGTAGTAGTAAGTCATAGTCCAATTACAGAGCACTGACAGAACGTCGCTTGTTTGATATACTACCAGAGTGCTATCTGGTGAAACAAAAATCCTTGCCCTGACGAATTGTCAGGTGCTTCAGGTGATATTTCTCACAAGCGTAACCACTCATCGCATAACATTTTCCGAAGACCCGAGATGCACCCACACCCAAAATAAAAGCTAGGACGCGCGTTACAACGAGAAACAAGCATCCTAAGCTCTGCATTTGTCCACTCACGACATACAGTTAGTTCAAAAGATGCAGCAATAACGAAGTATACAGCACTACATGCAGTAGTACAGGCAAACGAAAGGGCGACGAGAAACAAGGTAATCGCACCAAGTTTCACAAATTTCTTACACTGTATCAGTTTTATCTATTCCGGGAGTTCGTCTTCCATAGGCTTATTAGCTACCATGGCAAAAATAATTGTTGTTTTTTTCCACGGCGACAAAAACCGCGGCCGAATTCACGGCAGGTGTTGGCTTGCTTATTTTTCGAGTGCAAGCCGCAAAGGAAAATGAACTAGATACCCTTTCTTCGGCCACATACGAAGGTCAAACTTGTTGGAAGCTAAAACGTCGATGAACATCGAAAAAAAAACGCAATAGTTTCTTCCATTGTTCGAGGTGATTTTATTGTCTCGCACTATTAGCGTTTGTAGTGAGAGGGTGACGCTTCGGCAGTTGTACTGATATACAGGAAATAAAACATGATGACGTAACAACGCATAATGTGACCTTCGACACGTCAGGGACGCCGAACAACGGGGTGAAGGTGCTTTTTTCAAAACAGTATCGTGGATAATTTCATGTTTTATCAAGATCGATTTGAAACATACTTATTGCAGCTATTTTCGCAGCAAGAAAATTCAGAATGGTTTCTATAATTTCTGCTATTATTTGAGAGGTCAATATTTGTTTTGAACAGAAACAAACATATTGGTAACGATTTGTTTGTTTTTTATAAGTTTCCTTTGCCCTCAACTTTTTTACTGCCTCTTGCCCTGCCGTTGTTACGGCATCACTGGTTGACTCATCTAGATGAAGTGTGACTCTTGCCTCATTACTTCGAATTTCATCTGCTACGTGATCTACAATATAACAAGACATAACACTTATGGTTGTCATGTACGTGTGTGGGATGAAGTGAAGCAAGCTTATAAAATTGACGCCTTCATTGCACCATTAACAGGCACTTTGGAGAAAAATATACACTGAGGTTTTTGAACATCATCTGTTATGAGGTCGACCCGAAGTCCACGTATGATTCTAGATAAGTCAACATCTTCGATATAATAACTGAGAATGTTGAACCTGCATTTGATAACTCATGAATAACTCAGTCGCTAAAAAGACCAAAAACGGATTTCCACTGTCCAGTCTATAGTCGAGATGGCGCGGACAGAAAATTTGTGCCCGCTGTCCGCACCGCATCAACAGCTTCTGCCCGCTGTCCGCACCGCATCCGCATTGGTTGTACATTACTCTGTCCGCGTCCACGCTGCACCGCAATCCCAAAGTTTCACCCCCTAACAGCAATGGCGATTTGCGCCCCCTCACCTGAAGCACTGTGCTTCTCACAACATTTTTCTCTGGGTGTAAGATTTGCCAATAAATTTGGCAGTGTGTATTTTCCCTCATTAACAGCACTGCTGGAGCTATTGTGCCTTTAGCCGAACTTGATCAGTTGAAGTGGTCACGTTTCATGACAAGTTCGAAACATGTGACCTGCTCAGTTGACTGTGACGTCAGAGTCCAATGGACGAGTTTTGTCCATGTCTTTAGTCCTGGTAAATTGTCAGCACCTTCTTGTCTGTGTTGCATGACATGTAGGCTAAACCTTCCATAAACCCTATCCCTAAAACCTGACGTGAACCTCTAAATCCTTATACTGTATTCCTAAAGCCTAACCGGTTGTCTCTTTGCATATCCTATTTGTCATGTGGCCACATCAACCAACGGTCTTCAACTATACCAGGACTAAAGACATGACAAAACTCGTCCATTGGACTGTTTCGAACTTGTCATTTTTGCTAGCCCCGGCACGAGGCACCATATATATAGGCCTACATCATTTGCCTCATGTAGAAAAACATACACTACCTGTAAAGCTACAAATTGTTTTTAATTCTTTTAAATTGTCACGCTACTCTTTGCTACTGTGTGCGAAGTCATAGCAAGCTTTTTCAGTTTCTATCACAATTTATCAAAATAAGATATTTGTTTTTGCAGTTGCATCAACTGACACACAAACACAAATCCCTTTAAAGCACTGTTTCCACTAACATACATCCCCTGCTTGCATTGTGTCAAAGTTATACAGTTTTATAAACTTTAAATATGTTCCCTACCTGTTGGAATTTGAGCATTGGTTATGTGATGCACTATATTATATTTTACCAACTATTGCATATCTAGTCAGCATGGCAAGGTCACGGTGTGTTTAAAATTTAAACGTCATTCACCCTGAATTTTGCATTAATTGTCATTATGGAGGTATGACATACATTCAGAGCAGTTTTGCCATACAGTCAAAGCAGCATTATATAGTATACTACAGTAATACAATGTTCACATCATACAGAAGAATGGGCAATTAACAAACATTTAAACTTGCAGCCCTGAAAGCATTTTCCCAGTTAGATGCCTACCAGTTAGCTGTCCAGAGTTCTGGATTAGCAATTGGCATGTCAGTGCATCAGAGCTGTGGCTGCAACACGCCACCTGCAGGAAAACTAACAGCCATATTCTACCTACGAATCTTCGCCGAGAGGCATCGGGAAAACGCAGGTAAAAGCAGTAGGATAAACAATACAAAAACTGTTGTTATCTAAGACAATAACTTCCTCTAAGTCTCTTCGTTTTGCAAAGATTCACCATTACATGAACGTCCACGCGGCGCTGGCGCGGCTTGACACATGTAAAAGTCACGCGGCACGGCTGGTACGCGGCAAAATTTTCCAAAACCGCACCGCGCGGTTGACATCTCTAGTCTATAGCATGCTGTTAAAAGAGAAAAATGGCGCTGGAGTCTGACCAAGGCCCGTAACCAGTTTAGGACACTAGGGGTGGCGAAGAGTTTTCTGAGAGGGGCCCAAATTTTTTGAACTATGTCCAATAGTTTTCAATTATGCTCAATACATTTTCCAGGGGGGGCGAAAAATTTAGTAGGGGGGATTCGCCCCCCCTGCGCCCCCTGGTTACGGGCCTGGTCTGACCATTGTGTAAACAGTGAAATTTATTGCACAATACAGGATTTTTTAATTCTGAAAGAGCTACAATCTCTTTTTATTTACAAACTCCATATGAAGACGTGAACAGAAACAGTATTGCGCACATGAGACGCTCAAATGAATCTAGTAGCCTGCATGTGTAAGGATGAACTAAAAAGTGAAAACTTATAACTAAGCATGACTCTGAATCATAAGAAAAGGTTCAACATCTCAAGTTTATGTGATATATCCATAAACCTACTTCGCAACAATGTTCTATGACGACTGGCATTAAGCCTCTCATCAATCTAAGAACAAATCACTGTCGAATATAATTTTGTTTCGGCTTGTAACTAACTAGCCTAATAATCCAGTATATTACATTCTGTAAAAATTTATAAAAATCTACGTTTGCTATAATTTACGATTCATTAAATTTACCCCCTAGAAGGATGACATTTACCCCTGGGGGTAAATTTACCCCAGGTTAAGAATCACTGGCCTAGACACACGAAAGAGCCGCGGTTGGTCACTAACCGTCATTGTGGTTAAACGTAAACGAGCCAACTCTTGAAATAGCTAAAACTTTGGCTGACCAATAGAAAACGAATAAAGCACTTAATGACGAACTGATAACAGGGGTAGCATACCTCACTGCCGCGGATTACCAGCTCCAGTTCGTGTGGATGCAGCAAATACGTGAGCGGTGATTCGTTTACAACAAGATCGAATCCAGTGCGAAATGCATTGAACTGCTCTGCGATCGAACTGTTCAGCAACCAATCAACGTACAGATCCACGTATTCCTAGAAAAACCAACATATGCAAACTGGCTGCAAACAGTTTCCAGCAAACGAACTGCTTTCAACGCTATCTTAATGTTGGTCAAAATTTTAAGACCAAGACAATACGGGGCACCAATCATGAAAAGTTCTGGTTATCTATCGCAAATACAGTCGACTGTCCGTACCAGTTCTACTTACAGGCTCTCCATCAATAAATATTTGTTTTTTGTCATGTGTATCTACTAATCAGATGGGGGAAGCCGCTGTGACACCAGGAGGAAATAACCCCATCTTTTTGGTCTATGCACGTATTTATTTATTCAAACAAAAGTGAAACCAAGCGAGTTTTGCTTTCAACACATGAACACACAGCTTGTGCTGCTGAATCACCAAGGTGTTGTAGACTGCAGTTTCGTAAGTAGCACACAGTCCCGAATGCTTTGGTCTTTCATTCGATCCTAACTAAAGAACCAACTTCAACAATATCGTGGTCATTACTTAGGTGCTTATGCCTATATATCGGGAAGTTTGATGCACCTTCGTTTCTCTACTTAATCGCAACTCGAATAAGTGACAGGAGGTTTTCATCACTGGAGCACCGGTCGACGTATTCCCACAGACTGTTGTTTGAAACCGGTGCAGCGGCACCAAATAGACAATCATCTAAAAATTTCGACTCTGTCAACAACCCCAGAATAGTGCGGCACCGTAATTAGTAGCAGATACGTAAGCCTCGCTTGTAGATACCTGCCGATTATGGTTAGTCACGGGAATGTTTTCTCCATCATCTTTGAGCTCATGACTCTGCATTTCACTGTAAACATCTTTATACTGAACTTTGAATGTGATCATAATATCTTCCTCCACGTCCCCGTCATGTTCCAGAAGATAGATTAAACTTTTATAGATCACCTGCAGGCACACAGACACAGATTGTTTTTACATCTCCAAACAGCTTGACGCGACTTCAACAAGAGATCCAGCAAAACGATGAACTGCCGGGATATGTGTCTGAAAAAGCTCTCATTGGTCAAATGTTTTGGAGGAAACAGAAATGCAAACACATTTTGAAGGCTAAATGCGACAATGGCATCCGGTCCACTCGAGCTAAAATTCTTCGAAGGAGTGCAGTTCAACTGAATTCTTCAACACGTCTAACGGAATTGAAATGTATTTCATTTTGGCACCGAGTAATCAAGAATGTGAAGCAAATCGCTATAAATATAGCATTTGCGATCTTTCGCTTTAAATTTACCATAAAGTTTACCACACGTACCATCATTTACCATCTGCTCTACAACGAAGTAAACTACGATGCAAATGCTCCAGAGTCAAAGCAGTTAGATGCGCCGGACAGCTGGAAAGTAAGTACTACACAAGCAACTCAAGAGTGGAAATGTGCCAGTGATGTGACTGAGTTATATTTGTCGAGTCATGAGTCGAGTCACAAGCCCTTCGAGTCAGAGTCGATTCACAAAAAGTGTCGAGTCATTGATTTGCAAACTCGAATCAAATAAAATTGAACATTTTCCTTATGTTTTTTCAGCTTTTATTTCACTTCTCTCCTTCACTCTCAGTCAATTCCACAAGCCCAACCATACCCTGCTGCAACAAATATACCTCCTTGCCCTTTATTTTGTCACTTACCCCAAAAAAGACTCAAAAGCAAAAACATGAGGCCGACTGACACGTTCGCGGTATGTAAATACTATAATTAACCACGATACTGTGTACAATGTATTGTGCGCTGCTGGTCCCTCAGTGAAAAGCAAAGTCTTAGCTCTACCTCAGCATCAGGTAAAACCCCTGATCCTGAAAAACCAGCATAACACCACTCGGAGACACAGTTACAACAGAAAATTTACGCCAATGTTGAACCAAAAAAGCCAATTTCCTTTGTGTAAACTATCTGCCTTTGTCAATAAGACGTTTCGAGATTTTGTAAAAATCACTCTGCGACACGAGTCATATACTGTGACCCGAGTTGAGTCATTAGGTAAAAAACGTGACTTTAGCCGAGTGTTCACAACATCGTTTCTTACCGTGGCTCAAGTCACGTCATCACTGAAATGTGCAACCAGGGTTTCTGGTCATATTGCTACAGTCTTTTAAAATAAGAAAATCTTGGTGTTCATAAATAGGGTTCTAAATGTTCAACAGTAACGGAACCCGAAGATGTCATCTACCAAGCAGGGTGGCACGCACACAATGGAGTTGTTGAATTGACAAAACTGTGCGCACTTGAATAGTATCTCGCTAACACCATGCCGTCGTGCATGCCGTTCGACTAAGCTAGGGCTAACCAATAGCTGTACTTGCTGATTAGCAAGAGTCAGGGGAAAATACAACAATGCTCTTCAGATGCAACGACCTGAAGAGCCATCGTACTTGAAGCTGCCTAAACTTCAAAGCAAATTCTATATTAGTGGAAATACACAAGCATTTGCCGGAAGCTACATGTTTTGACGGAGTAAAAAATTCACAATAGACTACTTCCTACAGCGTGCACTATAGAGCTGAATATTCAGGGGATATTCCAAAAAATTTATATCATTGCGCAATCTATTAACTTATCGATATTTTTCAAGTGATCTCAATTTTTAACAGCATGTGTAGACATAACGCAAAATTTTATGCTCTAAATGACATCTTTTCAGATATAGAAATGGCATTTACTTAAACAGAAAAAGCGTTTTGTGTGTTAAAGTATGTTCGACCAGAGTCGAAGAAGACTGTACAACGTGCATTTTTAAGATAATTCTGTAAAAACGCACCGACTGCAGTACAGATTTGGAAAAGACACATTGTCCATAGGTCATCTGCGCAAGACTGTAGGCGCAAAGGATCTGAACGACCACCAGTATAGGAAGAGTAGTCGAGAAAGTTCGCGTAAGCATTTGTGTGAAGTTTCCAATAGTTAATTAGAATTTTTGTGAATACAGTATCGAAAACATGTAAAATCATTTATACAATTCACATATATTTGAATTCCTTAATCTATTTTTTATGAATAAATCTTATTCCACTAAACATCAAGTCTTTTTCATTTTATATGCCTGGAGTTTAGCTACTCAGATATATATATCTCGAATGATAACAATTTCTGTGGAATACGAAGTGCAGCGCAACAATTGCTGAAAATACAGAAAAATGGAAATCAAGCTAATACTGATCAACGGCTGCGCTTCGCACGCTAGAGGTAACTGTAAAAGACTTTAACCCAACAATGACTGCCAACCTTGCAACTTGCTGACTACTGCAGGGTGAACACTGTATTGCTGTCACCGTGAGAATGGCCTCACTAATTTGATTCGAAAATTACAAGCTGGCAGTAAAATAGACAAATCTAGCTACCATCACCATTCTGAAATATCTTGATTGGTGCAAGATAAATTCTTTAGCAAAGAAAGTGCAAAATCCTGCAAAATCATGAAATTGTTCGTAGAACAAAAACTGTAATGGCACATGTTGAGATTGTTAACATTTTGTATTTCAAATCGGCCATAAAGGTTAACAAATATAGATTAAGGCTTTCTAGATATGAAATTGTTCGATAACAAAAATTGTGATAGCATGATTTAAATATAAAATTTTTGTAAATGCAACTTTTTCCATAAACTTTTTTTATATAATCGTGTTGAGTTATGGTCGGCACCAACACCACCTACTAAAAAACTAAGACACACCGGATAGCAATCTTTCATGTCGTAAAGGGTGGCTCGACGTCCTAATAACTTCTTGTATACAAAAGATGGTAGATGAATATCGAGAATGCAGTTGTTGTAGATGGCCAAGCCAAGGACAATGCCAATGAGCTTATACTGCATTAAGCTTTCAAAGGAATGTCGATTGAAAAGAAAAAGACCAGTTTCTTGATCATAGATGAACATACCTGGTAAAATAGAATGAACATACCTGGTAAAATAGACGAACTAAGCGATAAATTTCGAGTGCTGAGCAAGAAAGCAAGTAAACGGTGCTATTGACCAACATTCTACCTTCTGTAACCAACTGAAATGATTCTCAATTGCACAAACGTTCACATTAAAGCAGGACATATGCACGTATATGATAGTCAAGCAACAATTGCTCTCAAACGCAACTTTCTTACGAACTGCAACCAATAAATCATTACATTATAATATCAAATAAATCCAAATAAACTGTGCTTTTTAAAAGGAGAGCTTGGTGAATAGCAGTAAAAATGACTGCAGTAAGCCCATCGACTGACGTACCATTTTCTGGATTAAATATCTGCTCTATAACGAGCTGAAAAAATTCCTTGGAAACACCTCCTTCATCAACACCTTCTTCACCGTCGAATTCCACAAATACTTGTTTCTTTAAGTCGCTGCTGTTTTCAGAAGCTACCTCAAGCTGAACAATCATAATTCTGTGTGAGCAGATATCTGAACTGCTACGGTCATTATGCAAAGTACAGGATTAGGCATAACAGCATCAGAGTGACAGTTTCAAAGACAGCTAGCCGAAAAACACCTTTAATAATATTTAATTTCAGTTTGCAACGTTAAACTTAAGATAAAATCTTGTCGCAAAGTCGAAGACCTGTTGCGTAGGTCCACAATGACAAGAAATGCCTTAAAATATCACATCCATCCAATTAAACTAATATTAGTAATAATGCATCTGAACTGACAAGCGAAAACGCTATGTAGTATACGATACGGTTACACACTGCTGAATGCAAGCTTGTCTATCGATACTTTGAACGCATAAACCAAGTAAACTCGGGTTTGCAGTGAAGCACCTGAATCAAGGTGTCATCAATGATGTGGCTTCTACGCACACGAAGTTTCAAGTATGGGTTGATTAATGAACCTTGCATCCAACTTGACACAATTGTTCGTCTGCGCTCACTAAAGCAAAAATACAAAAAGCACGATATTGTGATGCAGTCAACATCAATGTTTGAAGCTACAGACGCTTATGCTTTACCTCCAATTATTTCAGACATAAAATGTGTATGACGGCAATCAAATTCGTGGTTCGTTTAAGGCGTAAGATATAACTAGAAAATTTTCGATCGTCTGGGTCCCCACCCTTTGTAAACTTTTAAGCTAAAGTTTGTCGATATGCAGCTGGGCATTTAATTGCTGGGGGAGCAATTACCACATTCAAACTGACTAAACACTTAACTTTATTTCGATGTAAATTTTGAAAAAACATTTAAAATTCTGTTGACCACATAACTACACTTTCATGGCAATTTCTCTGTCCATTGCAATGCATCAGCCAATTACGCTTGTGAAGTAGCCAAAACAGAAATTTTCGCCTAGTCTAGAGTTTCGAGAATAACTATGTACTATTAACTAAGTACCACCTGTACATGCGGACGCGATTGTCAAAAAAGATGTATGTCGTTTTGTTGACGGTGTTGAGGAGAAAGGGATATTGCAAAAAAGAGAAACTTTTTCGTCTTTGATGGGCAACACGATAGTCAGCGTAATCTGTGTCAACCTGAAAAAAGCAAATGAAATGGCCAATGTCAGTGAAGCACGATGATTTGTTGAACAATTACAGATACATCACGAGTTACACCGCTTCGCTTCGAACGTGCAAAACTCTGATATACAGCTGAGTGTATCGTGTTTCTATCATCCTTGTTTCATTCACTGTCACATAGACTATTTAAAGTTGAAGAACAGCGTCAAACTAAACAAGCTAGCATTACATTACTGTTATGACGAGGCGTTGCTCTGTAAACGAAACAGGTCATTTACAAACAAGCCATGCAGACGGAAAAAGCATAATCTTACAAAAAACTAACACATAGTAACGGTGAATTCTGCAGTGGCCCATTGTCAGCTTCAAATTTTTTCAAAACTTGTAGATTAAAGTGAAAATTAAATTCAGAAAACGAAATTGAAAGTGAAAAAAGTAAAACTGAAGTTGCATGTGAGGTTTGTCGTTATGATCATGAGGACGTTGGCACCCTTATATTACTGGAAAATTATACTTTCAGTTTTTACAACAGTTTGGTGTGTTGCCAGTACATTTGAGAATGGATCGTGATACTGGAACTGAAAGTGGATATTATGCCCATCTCATTCACAAGGGTGTAGTAGGATCATCAATGATAAGTTCACAGAACCCACAAACTCTCATTTATGGTCCATTTAGTTTCAAACAACATAGAGGCGGCCATGATTATCATGAGTACCATTAACTTTATTTAAATATTCAATTGAAATAACTAATTTTGGAGAATTGGTATGAACAATGACCATGGAATGCAATACACATGTTAGATACTGGAATAACCAATGTATCCACAAGCAGAAAGACACTATATCACCAACTGGGATGCCAAATTAGTTAATTAGTTTCCAACAGGATTATGGTTTTGCACACTAGAGAATTCCAATTGACCAAGATTGCTGAAAATTCTGAAGTCTTTCATGCTTCAGAGTTTCTGCCTTTTCACACAACTGGGAAATGTAAAATCATTACAGCACAATTATTTACTGTTGGTTAAACTCTATGTTTGAGTTAAAAGTATTGAAACTAAAGCAAAGAGCAATTCTCCCATACTTTTGATGTTTTCACTAGACTATGCTCTCTTGTGAATCTGGAGGGGCATATTAAGAGTTAAAATTTTGCAATGGGGCTGAAATATGTTTCATTGACCACAAGTGAAGAGCGGAACTTTTGAAGAATCTGCCTGCCCTACTGTGGTTTCATAATTCTGCGGTGATTCTGACTGTGGAAAGTCGTGATGTAATCTCATCACATTGTCCTTGGCTGTTTTTTTCCCTGTGACATTTCAGTCATTTGTCCCATCATAGTATTAAAACTCGCTGTGACAGTATTCACTAGTCTATATTTTCAGTCATATGACTGAATTGACTTATTTTTTTGGTCATTTAAAAAAAATTCAGTCTATGACGAAAAAACTGGAAAAATGACCGAAAAAAAGAAATCCAGCCACAAGGTACTTGAACTTCTTGACCTGCTGCAGTGCATGACTGCTTGGGATAGTGCTTACTTTTGGCACACACACACTGGCCTGGGTTTCTTGAAAAACATAATAGGTCTTTTTTAGTGCTGGTTTTCATTCCAACTTGATCACACACAACTGCAAACAGATTAAATGCATGCTGAAGGCCCTGTTCATGGGATGCAAGCAGCATCAAATCATCGGCAAAAATCAAACAGTTGATCATGCAGTTTCCAACTGTGACGTTCTTGTCAGCACTGTAAATGTCAATCTAATTCATACTAGGGTCTTGCACAGGTCGAAATTTATTGTCCGCTCCCGCCCTGCAAAGTTTAAGCCCACCCCGCATGAGTTTGAGAAATCTAGCCTGCTCTCACCCTGAACCCTTCTAACCTGCACCCAACCTAAAAGGCCCTCCCAACCCAGCCCACCCCACGCTTTTTCTATTCCAAACCCGCACTTGTATGAAAACTACTAAAAACTGTGTCCGAAAACCACAAAAAAACTCATAATGCCTAAAAACAAGTCTAACAAGCAGAAAAATTAAGCTGTTCATTCTTTCCTTTGACAAACAAAACTTTTCCACACTTCTGATCTTCTGCAGTCATCAGATTTGATGTGATAAAAACCACGTTTCAGTCAAGTTGTGACCAGCTGTGCATTAAGCACTGTCTCATCCAGTTAGAAGGGCTGCTAGACTGAATTATTCCTTAACCAAGTACGACAGAGGTTGCATTGGAAAACGGAAATGGTCACTTGCCTAACGCAAGGGTCTGAAATAATGTTTTGAAACAATGGGCTGTTACATCATAATGTAATTATTACTGCTGTAAGCCTACTGGCCTAAGCGTAATGCTGGCAAACAACTTTAGTACATCCAAATGTTTTGCGATTTTTGAGCGGATTATGTTCATGTGTTTTGTGATTTTTGAGCTGATTATTTTTTGGATTGAAGATTCACTTACCCACACAAAGAATTTCTTATCCCGCACCAACACCAGGTACAGCCTGCTCCTGCCCCGCAGCAAGTTCAACCTGTGGTCACCCCGCACGCATAACTCTACGGGTTCCCGCACCTGCCCTGCAATTGCAGATATCCGCAACATGCACAGGTTAACCCGCCCCATGCACAACTCTACAGGTTCCCGCACCTGCCCTGCAAATGCAGATATCCGCAACCTGCACAGGTTAACCCGCCCCATGCAGGAGTCTAATTCATACACACTATGAAGAGGAGTGGTAACAGCACACACCATTGTTAAAGTCCAGCACCTTGGGTGAGCGATTGTGATTTAACTCTGCTGACATAGACACAACCTTCTGAGCAGGTTTAAAAGTGACTTGACAGCAACAGGTAGCCATCAACACCATACTCCCAAAACAGTTGCCATAGTTTCTCAAGGGAACCGGTTGCAATTTTTTTCCCCAGGTGAACAAAACATACATAGATATCTTTAGCATCCCGTTAAGATTCACAAAAATTTGCTGCAGAGTGAAAATTTGGTCTGTAGTGCTATGTCAAGATGAAAACTGCACTGGGGTATCTGGCAACTTTGGTTCAAATGTTCCATGGCAATATTTTTTCAAGGCACTAGGATACTTTTCACGTTTCCGGGAAGGCTAAGGAGAAAAGTACTTTGGTAGTTCTTGCATTGCTTTATGTCTTGCTTCTTGTGCCTATGGGCAGAGCTTGACTGATAAGTTTTTTTTGGGCCAATAGCGACGTTTTTCATTCTTCATTGCCAACATCCGATGCTGATATTTTTGCACTATTCAAGCAGTATGTATTTTGCTTCATGAGGCAAAATAAACACTCCTTGAGCAATTATACCTTCAGCCAAACACTTTCAAACTACAGCTGAAAGACATTACAGTGCATTTTTTCTTCAAGCCACATAAACAAAGAAAATAATTTCATAAGTTAACAATTATTTTATGGAGCAAAATATACACCCCTGGAGCTATTTTGCCACCAGCTGAACATGGTTGGCTGAACCGGTCAACTGACAAGTTTGGACAGCATGACTGTCTCAGTTGACTGTGACATCTGTACATGGGTCAGGCTGATAGACAAGTAATGGTATGCTTTCAGTGCTGGCAAGCTGTCAGCAGCTTCTTGCTTGCACTGTGTGAACTGTAGGATAAGCCTAAACTGGTCCCTTGTTTCTTTACGTATTGTACTTGTCACATGACCATTTCAACCAGCTGTGTTTGATTAAAGTTCAAATTTTCCCTAAAAGGATGGTTCAATCTGTTGTGCCTACTGCAGTCCATAGCAATTTCTAGGACTTGTAGAAGTCTAACTCTAATCAAAAAATGCACAAACAGCAAACATGTGTTGCGTATAAGTGGGCTTACTCCTTGTGTAGACATCTGTGCCTATGCTCAGATGTCATAAGTAAAAAAACAATGTGCGACGCATTAAAACCATCACTTCACTGCGATGAAGAACCGTACAACCATGGGCGCAATTTTGTTGTAAAATGTGGGGGGACAGCTTGGTGTGAAACCAATATAGTCATCAGGTCAATGCAGAAGTGACGTTTCATACATACAGATTTCCAATCTTATTTCTAGAGATGTTTTGAGAGCAACACTAATGACGCTTTTTCCTTGCAAATGATTTACATATTAACACTTTGAGAGCCGGCCTACGATATATTCGTACTTCGATTTCGGCCTAAAAAACAGCAGTTTTCGGTTGCTTTACCAACGCCCGAGCTCCTCCGCCGATTGCGCTAGAGAGCTGCACAAGGGCTCAAACAGATCGGCCAGTCTAGTAGATTGCACCCGAAAAAAATTTTTTGGTTGGGGGGTGTGGATTTTTTGTGACTGACGTCATAAGTGAAGTAGTTTTAGGGTAATTTTGGCTCATGTTGCCTGGACTAGGGCCCAACCGCTAAGCCAAAGTGTTTCAATGAAGTTTTCATTGGAAACTAGGCTCGAGTTCGAGTCTTTTGAGCCTTTGATCGACTTTCTAGCGTCTCTGGTTCAAAAGTTATGATTTAAAATAAACAAATCAATTAATTAGCTAATTAGTCAAATATTTTTACTAACTTACATCACAACTTTTGAACCTGAAACCCCAGCAGGTCATCCAAAGTATCAAAAGACTCGG
>JGI24021J15306_10001088_pt1 | contig 25043 bp, 13 predicted proteins | sample Ectturendosymbi1_FD_15306 | JGI IMG/M metagenome (IMG submission 15306) | reverse complement strand
AGATCGCCCCATTCGCCCCCCCCCCCGGAACAGCCTCTGCATCCTCCAAATCGAACTCACTTGGGCGCCCTGCGAATGTTGGCAAAGACGTAGGTGAACCAAGTTTGGATGAAATGCAATGCAATGCCTAAAAATGCTTGTTCTTGCTGCCCCAAAGAAACGCACCAATGTCCATGCATACTTTCAATTTGCTTCAAAGTTCAAACCATAATATGTTTTGCTCATGCTTTGAGCTGTTTATTTTAGAGGGGTTTCAACAAACCATGGTGCTACCATCTCTAATGCCTATTTTTGCTGGTAATACTTTTTTGTACAGTAGTTGTATATATTCTAGCTCAGTCATTTTTGTTTGGTCATATAAAGTCATATTTTCTGAAAAATAAAGTCATGTAATCAATTTTTAGGTCATAAAAATGGCCCTACTTATCAGGTCAAAATTTTCAAACCAAGTATTCAACTCTACGCGAAACTGACGAAATGATTCATACAATTAAGAAAACTTATCACATTTTCGCTTTAATGTACGTAGCCTGGGTAAAAAATAAGCATAAACTGGACAATTTTTCCTAATGACCGAGGTAAATCCTACATTAATAGCCATATCACACACCAAGTTGAAAGTCAGCTTTATTATTAATAGGCTATCAATACTCCTGGCTACAACTTCATTCATAATCCCTCACAAACCAACTCAGGTGGAGTTGGTCTTTATATTAATTCCAAAATAACTTGCAAACTCAGAAATGACCTAAATCTCAACAATATAGGTTGATGGAACCTTATGTATTGAAATCCATACGTCATGTAGCAGACCTTTTTTATTGATGTTATCTATGGCCATCCTACACATGCATTTCTACATTTTCAGGATGAATTCTTCAAACTTTTCACCCACCTTCAAACAATAAGTATGGTTATAAAATTGGTGGAGACTTTAATACTAACCTACTTAAATATCATGAACATTCCAATGTGACAAACTATGTAGATTGTCCTGTCAGTTTGTGGTTGTATTTTCTTATCATTAAACCAACTAAATTTTCAACAAGGGGCTTTTAAATCTTCACACAAAAAGATATTTTTGGCTTCAAGGTAATGTCTTCGCGCCTTTACTTTTCCTTATTTGCATGAATGATACCACTCAATCTTCCTCTACTTCATACTACTTTATTTGCTAATGATATTAACCTTCATATGTCCAAAGCTTGGCTTGATGTTCTTTAGACAACTGCCAACCTTGGACTACATAAAATTCACCACTGACTTAGAGCAAACAAACCTTCTCTTAATTGCTATAAGACTAACATTATGTTATTAAATTCTCAAAAACGTAATCCTACTTCCTAGTAATTACAAATAATAACCACACCATTTTCCCAAAGATAAACTAAAGTACCTAGGTATTCTTCTTCACAATATACGCTGGAAATCTCAAATTAAAAAAGTGAAAACTCAACTATCAATAGCTTGTGGAGCTTTATCCAAACTTACACAACACAATCTGTATTGAAAGTTGTCTTTAACTAAATATTTCATCTCCACCTTACTCGATCCTCAATTGGAGACGTGCTTTAATTTAAATGCAACAGTTCAGCCTCTCATTAATCTCCAAAATAAAGCTGTAAAACTAATAAGACCAGCTAACCAAACATCCCTGGAAGAATCTTTCCAGCTGTTAAGCCTTTTAACCAAACATCCCTGGAAGAATCTTTCCAGATCTTAAGCCTTCGCAAACTTTATTCCTTGTCAGTAAGTAAATTAATGCACTCTTATCAGTTTATCACAACAAACTGCTTCCAAACGATTTTGATGACTATTTTATTTCAATCAGCTTTATTCATTCTCACTCTACAAGACTATATCCACTTTTAACAACTTGTTTTTACCTAGAAGTAACTCTTCTTCGGGAAAATGTTCCTTTCCATTCGTTGGCCCTAAAGCGTGGTTTTTAATTCCAGACTGTATTAAGTCTTCTGCCACCTTTACCTTCAAATGGCAACTTAAGAAACACCCCTTACATGAAAAAGATACATAATTATGCATTTTAGTGACATTTCACTTGATCAAGAACAAAATGCTGAGAGTTTCAGTAATTTGAGTCATGTAAGTGTTTTGTTTTTAGTGTGTTTACTTCTTTTGTTTGTTATTCCTTCCTGTGCACAGTGCCTGATTAACAATAGTAGCAAATGTAGCAATTGCTACGGGCCCCGCGCTTTTGGGGGCCCCCGCGGTCTTCTGTAATAAATCTTAATTATTACATTATATGTAAGATTTTCTTCAGTCAAAGAAGTCAGCATTTTGCTAAATTTGCCATAAGTAGATTTTCAATTGAAAGCTGTCTATGTCCAGAAATTCTTGTTTGATTCTTTTTGTTCAGTTACGTAACAAAAGGCATAAGATTGCGGTCGCAGTGTTGCCATTTTAGCTGATTTGCTGCTAAATCTAGCAGGATTTCCTCACTGTTAGCTGTAAAATTGTCAATCTACCAGTTAGCTGGTTGTTTCGCAGGATTTTACCAACAGTTTAGCAGGTTTAGCAGGTAACAAATTCCTGACCAAGAACCTGTTTCAACAGTTTTTCAAGATGAAAACTTTTACACCTTCTTCATCAAACAATATATTTATCTTCTTCATGACGTTTTTAATTGAGTAACACTAGGATAAAGCACAACCAGCTGCCTGCAATTATTTGGAATTTTTATTATGATGTAAAGAAGCTGCTTCAAGCAGGTTATTGCATCATAATAACAAGAAATTAGAGGGCTTGGTGAAGCCTAAGTGATTTGCTTGTGTGCTTAGTGAGCGCGTTATAGGTTAAAAGACAGCACTGCTAGAATATGTTTTTATCCCACGGCACGGTATTTCCAAGTGGTTCAGTTACGCTAGTAAGTAGTAACGTTGCTAAAAAACTTCCTTGTAGACCAAAGCTACCAAATGTTTCGACATATGTGGTTGCAAGATTCAGAACTTAAAAGTTGGCTCAGCGCCTACTGCCTATATCCTGCTGATTCAAGAAAAGCCTTTTGCGAGGTTTGCAATAATGCAATCATAGAGAAATATTGTGAGCTTTAAAGGCATTACTGGTAGCAAAAGCACTCAGATAAGACTAAAGAACTTTTTGCATGCTCTCTGATGTAACGCAAAGTTTTAAGTTACAAAGATCAGACTTAGAAAGTTGTAGGGCTGAAGCTGTGCTCAGACTGTTCATCGCTGAGCATTGTTCTACTGCATAAAACATGCAACGATTTGAAAGAGATCGTCAAGAACTACGTGTCATACAAAAAAACGAGGTAAGCTGCAGTTACGTTGCTCAAAAAGTCAAAATGTTGGCTGAAAGAAAACTGTGGGCCAAAAAGTGTGTTGGCCAAGACCGGCATTTTTCAGCCCATGCTTATTGCGAACGAGTGCAAGACGAAAAGTTAGTATATAACAATAATGCAATAAGTTTCTCTAATCATGTTAAAAAAGACAGTTTTTTAACAGAATTTCACTACTTTTAGCAGATTCTAGCTGAAAATTTGTGACAAGACATTTAGCAGAATCTAGCAGTTTTTTGTTACACGATTTGCCAGATTTAGGTCACAACCATCTGGCAACACTGCCAGCCGTCAGCACGATACACTCAGACTGTCATGTTACGATGCGAACTGGAGAGAGCATGCAGAGGGTAAAGCTAGAAACACGGATGCCTTGCCCACACACTTTATGATTTAGCAGGTGCTGAGATGTTTTTTAAACTTAGGGCCCCGCGCTCTTGAAATGCTACAGGCCCCGCGCTACCTTAATTCGGCATTGCCTGTGCACATTCAATTTTTACGCATAAAATTACATTCCATAATTTGTTCTTTTTTGTTTTTCTTTGTACCTCATCAATTTGTTTTATTTTTTTATTTTTCGTACTTCGTTTAGCATTAATTAATTTTTTTTACCACACCAAATTTCGTCAAATAAGATCCACTCCTTTGTGTACACAGGCATGTTTTCTTCATCTATAATTTTTCTTCACCATGTTCTGCGTTTGTGTTTCTAACTGCACTTATTTATATTTCCAACTGTTGTTTTTCAACACTTATCAAGAAGTAATAAACAAGGTTGGTTGACTAGATGATTTATATTGTCCTTCACCAAAATCCTACGTGACACAGTGACATTCTTTGTTTACATTGATCGGTTATTTTGCCATTGTGTTCTCATTTATTCTAATTTTCACTGAGAATTGGTTGCTTTTATGCACGATGGTTCTTTGTATTTTTATGTTTATTAGCATACGAAATAATCAATTAATCAGCACGAAATAAGTGCAAGTCTTTTTGAGAAAACTATTTCCTGTGCGAAACTACCTGACACTAGGACTAATCCCTTTATCCTTCACTCGATGTGAAATGCTTATTGCAATCATAGCACGGTTCACTTATTCGTAACGTGTTAGTGCTGCAGTCGACATAAAGCTGTTGTTAACCGATTTTATCGGAATAGCGGCCAATGATGTCGTATGAAATAGTGTGGGAAATTCGTTTGGCTATCGGAAATTCATTTAACGTTTGAGACTACGGTTTATCATTTTAATAAATCAGCCATTTTTGGTGTTAGTGATCCGACCACTTTATGAAAACACTGCTTCAAACGGCTGGGCACGGCCAAACCTTAAGTCGGCAAAAAACTCTTTCTATCAACCGAACGACACACTTCACCAGGTTTAGTTTATTCAGACAAGAAAATCCAAAAGGTGTGACCTGACGCCACAGCCAGCCAAAGCAAATGTATTAAAGTTCATCCATGAAAAAAATATCTTGACCATGTTTACCTCAAAGTTCCGCTGAATGCACTGCAGATATATAGACCTGGTAGGCCTGGGTAATCCTTCAATATATCCATGACAAAGTAAGGTCCCATTTGGTCACTGGCATGCACCCATCCAGCCGTGTGTGGGTCACAGTCAGCGTAATAAGCGTACATTGTTAATCCAACGAGGCAAGCTAATCCAATAAGTGAGGCCATTCCCACAGAATTCAAATAAACAGCTCTGAAAAGGAAGACCATACTGGAATTTTAGAGAATTTTCTGCAAAACCCCTTGCTAATCTGTTGCAAAACAAACAATTTTCTTGACATAAAACTTAGCGTTCTGATCATACAGCGTATTTATTTGTGCTTTAATTTTTTGTGCATTCTTACTGCGTGATTTCAAGCAATATTATATTCGCGATTCAATGCAATGTACTTGTTTGTCAACAGTCTAACAGTTGCCTTGATAGCCTGCTAACTTACATCACGGCAATTGGTCGCTGTTTCCGGTCGCGCATCTGAACGCTCAACGCTCCTTTTCACCGTTAGCCAACAACGAACCGTCTAACGTTACGTTACGTTGTTTTGACTTCACATTTTAAGCTCAAATTTATTGAAGATTTTGTTGTATATCTAAATATAATCAAAGAAGGCAATCAATTTAAAGTACTAGAGTGCTACTGGAGAGTTATAAAGGAATAATGGATGAGAGCTTTTATTTTCTCCTTGCATTGTCTTAGCAACTTTAAGACGTCATGTCGCTTAGTTAGGAGACTGACCTGTGATCCTGCAACAATTAGGTTGATTCCCCTACTAGAAAGAATCAACCGACGACCCCCTTACACACGGTTCCTCAACATACGATATACCCCACTATCGCAAATAACTCTCACATTGGAATTACGGAAACCCTGTTACATTTTACATTTTCTTCCAAATGTTTGGAGGTTTGGTTGTAAGGACCGTGAGCGAAAGTCCAGTTAATCTCCATCTGAATTCACACGTTGATTTACGTTTTTACATGGTTAGTGCACATGAAGTGCTATATTATAAATAAAACAATAATTAATACGTATTTTATAGTTTAGGCAGTTATTTTGCTTTCTTTGGACATCATTTCTTCTAACAAAAGGTTGCTTGACCCTGACAACATTTTGAATGAAAGTAAAAAGACAGATGAAGTCCTTTGAAGAATGGTAGGATCTTACATCAGTTATACCGCAGAACAGCTGTATGGCACTATATTCCAGCCAAGATCCTTCAACTTACGCAAAAGTTGATGTATTCTGACATAACATCAAAAATATTATTCTCTTAAACAATAAAACAGGGAATTGCTTCATAATATTATAGAATATATCCAATGAAATGAACATTCCTATACTAAATCAGCTGAAATAGTACTAATAACCAAATTGTGTCATCGTTCATTTTATTGGGACTTTGTGCCATAAAGTTGATAATTTACTACTGGTTGTTGAAATAAACGAAAGCCTTGAGCATCGTAAATAATCAAGTTTTATCATTTTTAGTGTAACTGTTATTATTAAGTTGCGGTTATCATTGTCAGTGTTACTGTTGTAATCAATTCTAGCGTCAGTTTAAATGCACCCAGAAGAATTCATTAAAATATTCAGCGCAACAACCCAAATCTTCAGATATCATGAGCAACTTGTTTCAAGCACGGTGTAAAAAAGCTGCTAGAAAAAAGAGTTAGAAACATTACATTTTGGCATGTTTTTCGGTCCTGCAGCAAAGAAAACGCTGAATGACTGTTTGGGTCGTTCCGTACATTCCGGAAAACAAAAAGGAATAACCAATAAGAATCGACCATGCAGTGTGACGTATGCGCGGATCTGTCTCGAAGCTGAAAGAACACAAAAACAGATCAGCTTGCTTGCGATACTGGAAAACGATCAGACAAAACTATTCAGATTTATCGCAAAACGCAGATCAGCAGTTTCAATTTCAAGAACATTTTTCGTGGAGAACTCGTTTCAACTAACATGCACATTGAATAGCTAAAGTTGTTTGCATAATCAATGGGTTATATTTTGCTGCATCTTGGTCGCTCACGGTAAAAACATTAGGCCTATAATTTTTTTCCCTAATTCCTTTTAAAAACAACACAAAATGAAACCAATACAATGAAAAGAGAATCAAAGTCACTCTTGCAGAAATAATAAATGATAAAGAGACAGTAAATGCGCCACAACATAGCACTAACATGTGCATATTTTACTCAAACACACTGCTGTGTCGTATTATGTAACCAAGACTTTCAGCATTCTTAGATGAGTCAAAAGCAGGAATCCAAAATGTTCTGTGAATTTGGGAAGCGCGCAGAAATTTTTAGCAGTAGGCCTACATATAAACTTTGTCATACAGCTTTCATGTGTATAAAGTATAAAGTGCAAAAAAAAGAAAACGTTGGCGCACTCCATGTTTTTGGTCGCGCAGCCGAATTTTTGCACCCCTGGTCTAAAGCATCTGACAGAACTAACCACAACCTGCTATTCGCTAAACTAATTAGGCGCAATCTACCGATGTGCATAGTAAGACTGCTGATGAGTTTGTTTAGGCACCAGACCATGCAAGTGTAATGTGGGTACTATCTTTTCATCCCCCTTTACTGTAACCAATGGGGTAAGATAAGGAGTACTGAGTTCATATTTATTCGCTGTTTGCATTGATGAACTCTCAAACCAGATGAGTTCATCCAGAGTGGGATGCACTGTGGGAAATATTGTTGCGAATCATCTAATGTTTGCTGATGATATGTGTGTGTTTGGCCATTGCATTAGTGGACTCCAGCATCTTCTGAATACTTGTGGTGACTATGCTGCTGAACATGAAATCGCTTTTACTTGCAACGAAACAATTGGTGTTCTCTTTTGTCCCAAAACCATGAGCAAACTGCTCCATCGAATGTTTTTCTAAATGGTGTGCGTGTACAGTTTTCTGAGCAAGTCAAATAGCTTGGTGTGTCGCTAAATACCTCAATCAAGGATGATTATGATGATGTCCAGAGACAAGTGAAATCGCTGAGCTGTGTAGCAAACAAGCTCAGAGGCACCTTTGCTCAGTGCTCACCTGCAGCAAAAAACACTCTCTTTCGTGCCTATTGCATGGTAATGTACAGTATGCTTGCCAACTGTGAAGAAACTGCACAGAGACTGGTATGAAACGCTTACACATTGCCTACAAACATACAGTACCTGTGTTCGCCCACACCAAGTTAAAACCATTATGTAAGGACCTTTGGTGCCTTGTTTAGGGTTCTAGGACTACAGCCACCTGAACACCTGCCACCTAGGACAATTTCCACCCAGGACAACTACCACCGGGACAACTGCCACCTAGGACAACTTCCACCTCGAAAACTGCCATTTAAGGCAGTGTTTCTTAGGTGAATTTCATCTTCCTAGGGCAGCGGTTCATAAATTTTTTTAAGGCGACTCAAATCTGAGTTTGGTGGCCACCCCGCGACCCACGACGCAAACATCGTATTAAAAAAATACTGATTGTATGGGTGACTTTTGGTAGTAAGTTGCTAAGCTCAATTTCAAAGTAGGAAATCACTCTTTTCTCAAGTACCTATACGCTACAGAGAGGCACAGACAACCAGGTGACGTTGAAAATACACAATTCAGTTTTGGATCGCCTCGGCGCGAACCATTTTTTGACCTTTCGCGGCCCTTGTTTGGGTCACGACCCATATCTTTGGGAACCACTGTCCGAGGGGGTAAATTTACTGAATCATAAATTTATGACAAAGTAAATTTTTACAAAATGTTATATACTGGATTACTAGGCTCGTTAGTTACAGGACAAAACATAAAAGTACATCGGACATTGTTTTGTTCGTAATGTGGCGTGGTGATTCGCCTCACATAACGTTGAATTCGCAGCAGCAATACTGTAGTAGAGTGAACCTAGTCGAGTGGGCAAATTCTGTTGCTGTTATGTTATGCTGAGGGTCGTCGGTTCCACTCTCTCTTTAAGAGGCTCAAGGCGACGCAGCCTTGTGGTTTCAACAGTAGATTGATGAAAGGGTCCATGCCAGGCATCACGGAGCATTGTTACGAAATACAGTATGTTTATGGATATATCACACAAACTGGATATGTTCCACCTTGGTTACGATTCAGACTTACGCTTAGTGATAAGTTTTCTCTTTTTAGTTTATCTTCACACGTGTGGTCTACCAGATTCATTTGAGCACCTCATGCACGCTACACTATTTCTGTTTACGACTTCATTTGGATTTTGTACACAAAAGGAGATTGTAACTCTTTCAGAATTGAAAAAGGCTCTGTTGTGCAATAAATTTCACTGTTTTCACATTGTAGCGTCTTTTTCTCTTTCTTTTCACAGGGTGCTATGGACTCGACACTGGACAGCCAATACAGTGGAGAGGTCTTTTCGTGAATGAGTTAGTCATGAGTTACATTCTCAGTTAATATGTCGAAGAAGACAACTTATCTAGAATCATACAGTATATGGACTTCGGATCGACTTCATCATAACAAATGATGTTAAAAAACTACAATGTATCTTTTGCTTTTACGTGCTTGGTGGTGTTTCCACAAAGCAATCAATTTTGTAAGCTCGTTTCCATCCCACAGACGTAGGCCTACGTGACAACCACATGTCTTTGCAGACCAATTGCGCTCTATTTCGTGCTGTATGAACTCTGCCCATATCAGGTTTCGTTTCTGAAGACAAGTTAGGATTGGAAGCACTCTATCACGTTGCTTTTGCATAAGGAAAAGAAAAGAAAACGCAAACAACTGAGTGATGGCTTATCAAACCATACGGCGTATGCTATGGATATGGTGGAATTGGTTTGTAGAAGAGAACAAAAGAAGAAATTTTAAAAAGATAATTTACCAAACAGTACGTTGTCGTATAAGCGTTATGTCTCGCAGTGGCGGATCCAGGGGCTGCAGTTTGGGGCAACTGCCCCCCCAAACGGCTGTGGCGCTCCCTTAAAATTGCGATCCTCTGATATAAATGCGCCCCCTTTGGTGCCTATTGAAGTAGAAATAAAGGCAAAAACTACTCAGTCTAAACTGAACAATGCTTTACACTTCATTGAACTTCAAGATTTACATGACCGACTTTGACCCAGCCTCTTGCCGACAAGAATCAACATTGCCATTGTTTCGTAATAATACTCCTGTTCTCTTATTTTTTCTGCGTGAGAACTGCCCAGCAATGAACAATCGCAAACACGATCTCTTCCGTTCGCTAGCACATTTCTGGACTTGCGGCTGGGCTGTGCAAAATTGGTCTGTTTTTGTTACAAGGTTATAAGATCATTTTTTAAAGCCTGGTAACAGCCTTGAAAGGAAAAGCAGTAGTGAAGATAGGAAGGCNATCAGTGGCGTGCGCAGAAAATTTTCATGGGGGTTTCATTCCGTGGCGTATGGTGTCATTTGTATTTGGTGTGCGTTGTTTGTGACATCATAATTTGACGTCATATTCATGTTTTCCAAGCCAACGTTTTGGCGAAGTTTGCTATAGCAGACAAAATAAAGACAATTGTTTTGGATAAAGTGAACTGTCGCGGAACACAATCTTAAATATGCTTAGTAGACGAAAGGTCTGCAAAAAGTGGTGAGATGGTTCCTGGATGCAGACGATAATCCAGATTCCCACCAAAACCTACTTATTACTTTTTGGCCCATTTACAATGTTCCTTGAAATTTCCATGCAAATTCATTCAGTGGTATTTGCATTAAGTCGACAAATTAACAAGGAAAAAGTATGCAAAAACAATTAATTCCCTTTGCGCAGGTAATAAAGTTCTTGTAAAATATCAAGCTCAAGGGGAGTTTAACCCCAACCCCCTTGCGTACGCCCTTGAAGGCAATAAATATGGAAAACGCCTGGTCTAGATCCGGCACTGGTGTCTCGTGATATTTCAGATCACGTAGCAGATGAAATATAAAGTAATAAGGCAAGAGTCACCCTTCAGCTATACCAGTCAAATGATGTGTCGAACTGCATGTATTTGTTGGTTTACTGTCGATGTATACATGCAGTTGAGTTGAAAGAAACGTTCTTGATGTGTGAGTGTCTAGGGACGACTAGCGAAGTGACTGATGATCAGGAAGAAATGAATAGTTTCTATCAACAAGACAAACTCGTGGAATCACATTGGCTCGCTAGTCGCTATGCACAGACGGCGCCCCTTCTAGGCTCCGTGAAGTCAGATTTTACGACTCTGATGAACAGACGGGCACAGCGCATCATTTCTACTCCTTTGTGTTCTTCATTGACATGCAGTGGTATGTTAAAATCCTTCGAGAATACTTAAACAGTTTTGAAATATGTAGCTGAACATATGAATTTTATCAGGGCACGGGCTTGTCGTTTCAGGGTGATTTGTAAAGACGAAGTGATTGATCTTTAATGTGCTTTATTCAAATGCTTTGTTCCAAATTTATATCTTGCAACTGTGTGGATTGGGCGAAGAGTTTTCTATACTCTCGAAGCGCGCATTTAAAGCTATTATACCTTTTCAAAATACTTATCTGTGTGAGGCAACGCCTCCTCAATCTGCATAAAATGAAACATCGATCTCAGTTGATTCCCAAAGACGACATGAAAGTATCTCTTTCAACTATTGTTCCTAGAATGTCATACAGTATGTTGTGCGCATAAAACAAGCACACAAGTCTCACTGAGTGACAGACCTGTTGAAATTGTTTGTCATTTTTCTATAGAAGAAAAATTTAAACACGACTGTTTTTTCCTTATTCCTTCCTGACCTATTTCTTCTTCCTGAAGTTTTGCCTCTTGACTCAGTGATATGCCGGTTCGCATGAAATTGTTTATAGAATTTCAACAACCTCAGCAAACCACTTCTTAAAAATACTCATGCTTGCTTGTAAGAGCATGTTATTAAAGTTTCATCTCTGAGACTGATAAGTTTTGTATAAGCATTACCCTAAAATTGGTTCCAGTAAACAATAAAATTCGTATGTCTGAGTGCAAGTTTACAACGTTTTTCAGTGGAATCTGTCCCCAGTGTTTTTCAGTGGAAACCTTTAGCCGATTGGACCGATTGCTTCCAATTGGGCCCTGCGCCGAAGGGGGCGCTGCGCTACCCTCACTAATCTACCCAGACGTACACTTTCTATTGCAGCTTCTTCTGTAGTGCAGGCGAGAGGCCCACAGTATTTTTTAAGAGTATAGGTCTTATGGCCAGCGAAAATCAAAGTGAATTGTGGGACTTTTAGCACTCTCATACATCATGATTCGTTCTGGAATCGTAACAGCGGCCATTGTTTTTCGGTACTCTACTTTTTTTAATTGCAGCTAGTTGCAGTAAGACAGAGAGGATTAAAGTTTAAGCCAGGGGTGTGCAACAGGCGGCCCGAGGGCCACAACCCAGCCCGCCAAGCCATTCAGTGTGGCCCTCGCCAACACTCTAATTTTTCCCCATCATGCATGAAAATCCGACATTGTGAGAATTTTTTAATTCATTGTGTACATGAAAAAACTAAATTTTTCTTGTGTCCCAGGTAGATGTCTGAAGTTGGTTATATGGCCCACCGACAAAAAATGTTGCACACCCCTGGTTTAAGCTGTTTCTGTTTCAGTTGTAAGCGATTCGTACTTGGCAGGTCAAGTTTTATTAGTTGCTCCAAGATATGGTTCAATAGTTGTTGCAGTTTCAATAGTTACTGCCACTTGTCTTTTGAAGATTAAGTTTAGTTCGTAATTGCAAATGCGTGCTGCTTAGTCGTTTTTTTATAGCGTTATTCATTTTCCCTCGTAGAGATCTGATGAAAACATCTCTAACTAATTTGTTTGTTGCTCTCAGGATTTACTTGACCATCCCAGTGACCGTGAAATCTGGAGATGTTTTCTAAGCTGAAAGTAATTAAAACTTGTTTGAGATCATCAAACCAACAAGATTGCCTAAATAGTTCTAACATTATGACTCGATGCCCCTCCTCAAAAATTTCTGCACACGCCACTGAGTGGGGCCCCGCACTTGCTAAGGCCGGCCCTGCCTACCCCGCACCCTTTCCAGAAAAATCATACCTTGGCGCACCAAACATTGTTGGGAGTAAAATACATTTTTTGATTTTGTTAAAGGGTAAATGAGACAAAAAAGGCTAAGAACCCTGGGCTAAGGGCTTTGTCAATAAGGTCTAAACTAAGCATTGAGTTAAAGTGTCAAAACTTTGCTTGCCCGCACATGGATAAATTGGACGGAGACTGTCACACCACCGTAAAGTAGCTGCACACTATAANCATAAAGCCTTGTGTATAAGCATCTGCAGTGCACCCTTCTGTTCTCTTAAAACTTAAATGATGCNATCATGGGTGGCGGAACNTTTTTCAAAGTGGGGGGNACAAGTGCACGTCAAAAAAACTGTAGAAAATTTTCACGTTTTGAATTGGCAATNGTGACGTCACAAACATTGAAATATGACGTCATTACCTATACACCATATTAAGGTATAAATTATACTATTTTAGACAAAATTACACCATTGTGAAAACGTATCGGTTAACCACCTGAAATTCAAATAGGCTGTTACAGGGGCGGCCCAGGTTAACAGCGTCACTCGGACTCATCATACGATTATTCTAACTGACTAAAACGGTTCGACGCTTGCGTCACTGAAATTTTCATTTGCTCTCAATTTGGCTGGCATTATCGTTGCTCTGTGACGTTAGTTACGTAACAATAAATGAGAAGTTCTCATGGCAACTTCTCCATTGTTGAGTAATGTACATCACAGAGCAATGATAGCGCCAGTGAGCCCTCTGAGTACTAGGCTCAGTGGTGTAGGAGCACAATCTGCCGCCCCTGACCTTGGCAGAAAATGCCGCCCCCTGGTGCGGGCATTGATGTTATATTTATGACGTCATCATGTCCAGTCAACCATGGTATGATCTTTCGTTTTTTTATGACCTTTTTGCAAGAACTTTCGCCAAATTTAGCGGAAATTGTCGACTGCTTAACCTCCCCGAACACCATACCGCGGGGCCCAACGCACAGCTGCAGCTGGTAATAGCTACAACCTGTCAGCAGAGTATTTGAACAGCTATCATAAACAGAAAGCCTGAAGCTGGACTGCTTCCAAACAAAACAAAATATCACAAGGCAACAACAAATTAAGAAACATGAACGTAAAAAGCAACGATTTTGTAGCCTTTACTCAACAATTAGTATTTTCGAACAAACACAAGATTCGTAGGGGGCGGGAGTTGGTATGACCGAAGTCACCATTACTCACCTCCCAAGACGATTAACAGCAGGGTTACAGAGTCGGAGGTAAAATAGCCGGCTTTCCAAAATTTCCGACTCCGAGTTTCCAACATTTCCGACTCCTGACTCCGACCTTTCCAAAATTTCCGACTTCTTAACATAAAGGGAATGAAATCTGGCTGTTGAAATCAATGAAAATCGTGGTGCACAGCAATAAACCTCTGTTTCAACAAAAGTTTCAAAAGAAATTGTACCATTTCAACAGGAATTCCCAATTTAGGAGTGTGATGTAAAAAATTATCCAATTGGGCATCCGGAATCGGAGTCGGACAAATAAATCCGACTCCGACTCCCAGTGTTGTTAGGAATCCGACTCCACCCAAAAACCTCCGACTCCTTACGTCTCCGGCTCCGACTCCGCAACCCTGATTAACAGTCAAACAAAAATTTTCAAATTTAATGACAGGAAACCGAAACGCAAACAAAAAAGAAGAAATTAACGAAGGGTAGATGAAAATAGCAAGTGTGTCTAGGGAGAAAATCTCCAACAGTATAATTAATCTACATTGAGACAAATGACCGATGTGCTTGACCACAACAACTGTAGTCCTAATCGTTTTGCAAAAAAGAAATTATTTTCGCGCTTTTGCCAATAGACAAGAAATGCAGTAGGTCCCCTTTGTCGCGAGGCCCGATTAGAAGAAATCGGTCAAATCGGCTTAAAAACCGGCCCTGTGCAGCATGACGCATTTTGCACGCAGCATGGCCAACTTCATGAGAGGCATGCACAGCAATAGCCACAATTGTGAAATCTGTACATCAGTATACATGCTTTCCAACTCCATACAACCCTTTGCTCACTAGCCTACACCGTTGACGCTGATGTTTACCGAGAAGCGTCTGTCGCAGGTGAAAGACGTTTAAACATGTAATGTAAACCGAACTGTACGTACAATGACGTCAGAATGACAATGGCTGTCTTCATTTTAGCGGACCGTCGCTTGACATGCAAACGCGGTAGCAGCCGATGTGTGGATGGATCCGANGTTGTGGCCAAGTTTAGTTACATTTTTCTGATGGCAACAATCGATAAAGCCCCAATTACTTAAAGTGCCATACAAACACAGCAGTTTTTAGTCATAACCGGATGTTGCTTTCTATGGATTGTTAAACCATTGGCTTAATTTGTTATTTTATTTGCGTGTTTGTCACAGACAACGGTTTATATCGCATCAATAGGTGGCGGAACCGTGGAGGCCGCATGGGCCTAGGTCCCCCACTTTTATTTCTGGGGGGCCTGTCACCTCCACTTTTGAATGTCGAATTTTGCCTAAATAAGTTTAAGTGACGCAATTAGTATTGGGTCCATGGTTAAAGTAAATCGTCTAATGAAAAACATGTTGCAGAATTTTGGCAGTATTTTGTCAATATTATTTGCAATATATTCTCTGTAATATGGCAGTGAATTTAGCAGGATTTTGTATTTGTTTGGCAAAAGACACGGTGCGCAGTCTGTCATCCTGCTACGGCTTGCTTACCACAGTGGTGTTGGTGAACAGTTTTGCGATATGGTGTAAGACAACACATTTTTTTGCAAAACTGGTGTAACTTTACATGTTTGTGTGCGTGCGTGGATATCAGAAAGATTTTTTCCAGGCGGGGCACTAGTGAATTTTTCCCAAAGTTTTTCTAGGTTGGGGGACCAAAATTGGTGAAATTTGTTTTTTCCCACTCGAAATTGAGAAAACAGCCTTATTGCTAAAATTTTCAAATTCGTGCCCCTTTCCGACACCCATGCTTGTGTGTAGGAAAACATTCGTGTCACACCACTAAAAAATCGGTGTAATTTCAAGCGTTTTAACACCATCTAATTCAGGGGTCACCAAGGTGGTGCCCGCGGGCACCAGGTCGCCCGCAAGGACCAAGTAGGTCGCCCGTGGCCTGTTTTAAAAATAACATTAGCATGATCAATGCCTTCATATTAACGAATATCAATACTAAAATAACTGAAAGTAAATTGAGCAAAATTTTTATATCAGAAGTGTGTATCAAAGTAGTAGCCCTTCGCATTGATCGGTATACATGAAGTAGCTCGCAGTTTCGAAAAGGTTGGTGACCCCTGATCTAAATAGTGAAATTTTGCTGAATCTTACACGCAAAATTAAATATTTGACAGATCAATTTCAGTTGGTTTTTGTTTTTGCTTTGGCAACATCAAATAGCTATATTTTATTTCTGCATTGCCAACACAATTGGCATCCTTACAGACAACTTGCCAATTGCTACATATGCTTTGTCTTGTCTTTGCATTCCAGTATCTAATGCAGTTTTAGAATGATTATTCAGTCATGTTACTTCTGTGTTCAAGTAAGATGAGGAAAAGTTGTGATTTTGAAGATGTTAAAGACAGGTATCAGTGCTGTGTCATTTTTGCCTGTTTTTTTAAGCTGTGTTCTTGGTGTTTTTAACAGCCCAGCGGCGAGATCGGCACACGGGCCCCACGGGTTCAGCCCGAGACTTCGATTACGATTTATATCTGAGAACGCGAGCTTGCTTGCTTTGTATATTTGTGCCACCACCTAAGGGCCGATCCCACTTCAGTAAGGTGTTAACTCGGGCTCTTTTCTTTGTGCCTTGTCACTGTTCATATATTTTCGTTTCATGTTCGGCCTTTCACGTTCATGTTGCAAGTGACCTGAATAAAACAATATCGTTCGTAGCAGGCATTCTCTCGAATTCGTTCCCTCGTGCTTTACTCAGGTTCATCCATTAGAGCCCGAGCTGCAGGGCTATGCAATTAAGCATTTTTTAAAACATAATTCATATCGGACTGAATGTTTTTTGAAGCAATGGATTTGTATAGAACATTGGATTTGAAATCCAATCCCATGGACAGTTCCCATTTGAGAATAATTTCAAACGAATAATGATTTTCCAGCAACTCGGATGTTTATGAATGAGCCTAGTGGCGTAGCAACCCACTGGCTACTCTGGCTATAGCCAGGGGCGGCTCGTTCCAGGGGGGCGGCGAAATCTAGTCACCTATTGTAAGCAGAGATAATTGAAAAGAGGTGAAGAAATTATTCAGACTGATTAAAATCGTTCGTTGGTCAAGGTCCAGCCCGTGGTTCTCAAACTTTTATGAGCCGTGGCCCCCTTCTAAGTTTAACTGGCGAATACCTAATATATTGTAACACATGAGTTATGCAATATCACGGCAAAGCTACCTAGTGAAGGCCTCTGCTAGTGGCCCCCAGAGAACTGCTCAGTGGGCCCCGTTTGAGAAACCCTGGTCCAGCCACTACAGTTGCAACTGGGATCTTTAAACTAGTTGCCATTGTTATTTACACAGCTCTCTTTATGTCGTCCAAACGAGCTAAATTTCACCCAACCAATCGCGGTTACGTTTACTACAGCCAGGCCCGTCGCCAGGATTTCGCTGCAGGGGGGGCCGAAAATCACAAGGGGAGCACATTTCTTAAACACAATATTGGATGTATGCAGCAACCGCTACGAAAAAAGTCGCTTGCGACATGTAAACTTTATTCACATTTGACTCGACCCAAAAGTTGTACAGATATGAACGCCGAACCGGCTGAGCGCCGTCATTTGCTTTTTTGCATCTTGGGCAAGAGAAGAGACAGGAAATGCATATTTTGCAAATCGTTAAAACTGCTATCTCCTTGTAGATTGTTCTCACGTTTCACCTTTGCCCCTCGCCTCCTCTTTCATGTCGTACAAGCTACAGCACATCAGGCGGTTCGCTGTGCAGCAGAAATTAAGCAAACAGACGATACAACGTGGCAATTGAGGCACAAAAGCAGAAATAATGTCATCTTCTAAACCTCTCGGCCTAGTGCGATAGTGATAGATCATAGCTTGAGAGTTGAATTAGTCAAAGCAGGTCAGAGAAGTATCAAAACAAAGGTTCTTTTGGGAGCACCACCAGTTGGTGATAGCACGAAGAAATTGCGAAGACGTCTCTATAAAAAAATAGTGCTACAAAACACTTAGGAATGGGGATAGAATTTTGAGATCTTGGTTATTACATTCAAAATTGGAGTGTGGGCTGTATTGTTTTTGCTGTGAGCTGTTTCGATTGGGTAATGATCATTCTTTATTTGGCTTGGGGCTGGCGTAGCTTCGCGCTACGCCTACTAACCAACACAAATTTGCACTTTGTATCGAAGCTGATTGTGTATAGTGCCGGCGCGGGGCCCAGTTGTTTTTCAAAGCGTTTTGAGAGACCAAAACGGTTCTCAAATTATTCCAACGGTCTCTCAAAATTACTTATAATCATCTCAGTATTCAGATAAAACAGTTGCGGTCTCTCAAAATGTCTTTGCAATCAGCAAGGTCAAAATATAAAACAATTGGAGGGGCCCACAGCATTTTGTAAGCGTGGGATCTATTGCCAACAAAAATCCAAGTGAACTGCACGGGCGCCATCATCAAAATTCTTTAGTATGGTCATTGTTTTCAGTAATGTTTAGCCGAGTTTAATCCATAGCGCCTCGTTAAGGCAAGGCAGAGATGGTTAGGTTTTGAAGCTGTTTTCTGCTTCATTTATGAAAGCGTTTCGTATTTGGCAGATCAGGTTTCAACAGTTGCTACAAAATACGGTTCGATAGTTGTGGATATTTCAATAGTTACTACTACTTGTCTTCTCAGGGTAAAGTTTAGTTTTAGTTCGTAATTGCAAATGCGTGCTGCTTAGTCAATCTTTCAATAGCGTTGTCTATTTTCCGTTGAATGAACAAGGTTGAACACCACTGCACGTGGCAGACACACTACACATTCGGTTAGAAGCGAAATTGATCCTATTGAAAAACATCTCACTTTCAGCGAAGGTTACGATTTCATAAAATTCTGAAAAGTCATCTTTAGGTTAAGCTTCAATGACTCTTGTTACGTTTTCAATAGATGGATACACTGGAAAATTGGGAAAACCGCGAAACTAGTTATCTACTATACTTACTGTACAAAGTCGATGCGGCCTCCATCATAAGCTGTTGACAAAACTTTCGAAAAACCTCCCAACAAGTAACTCCCACGTATGAGGATGGCGATGAAACCAACCCACATTACGCATACCTGGAAGACATCTGTCCATACAACAGCTTTCAATCCTCCTAGTGTTGTGTACAAGATGCAAACACCGCCAGTGACAAATACGGAAGACCAAAGATCAAGTCCAGTTACTACAAAACAACGTTGAGTGCATGTAAACCACGGAATTTTAAATGTGTTGAACGAACGAGGCAGTTTCTTCCATGATAGCACGAGGGCTTTCGATTATTAGCGATGTTTTGCCAGTTTTTATGGATTATTGAAAAGTTTGTTGTACTTCCCGAAATCGTCATGACTTTTAAATTTTTGGTTAGCTGTCATGCTAATGCAAAAAGGTAAGACTTACTTCACGTTTGTCTGACACGCTGGTAATCGGCTTAGCAACAAAAATATTACAATACAGTTTGTGCCAGGTCCTCATCTATGGTGGCATTGGACATGTTCCTTCCTAGATCAATGGCTATTACCTATAAACTTTACCCAACTTATGTTGTCGAAATGATTCCAGGTACTTTTTTATAGCACTAGCCTGCCAATGAGAGTGCATGATATTTATCTGCATGTCTTTCCAAAGCTTGAAAGCTTTCCATACGTAGCGTCACATCAAATTTACTTTGTTTCCTTGAGCTTTGCAAACCAAATAATGGCATTATTAAGAAATGTTTTGAAAAAAAACACAAATCAACTTTTGCAAAAATTTAACGGTCTAAAATTGTCGAGGTAAGTTTATTTCATATTGCCTCCAGCGTTGTTGTGTCTGCACTGCAGTACAGGAAAGACAGAGTAATGTGCCGCTTTCAGTATCTACACCGGTCAGCCTTGTTCTCTGAATTTGTTTTTATAAATATCTCTAAATATTACATTTCTATTTCTTTCTATTTACCGGCCTTTTTTATTGCACACTAACGCAAATTTTTCTATGCTGTAATACAACGTAACCCAGAATATGAAGTGAAATATCTTACTTGAATTAAATGCCTGGACTAAAAACGAAAGTGCTGTTTAGATTGCAATTTAGACAGTCAGTTTTAAGGAGTCATTTGAAAAACGATCATTCCATGACTGTCATGACATAAATCCGAGTAAAAACTGCCGATGGGTAATGTATGGTGGATCAATCACACATTTTTTCAATATTCATAAAATTATTTTTTTTCAAAGCTGATGGGTTTAACTTTGCTTTAAGTTTCGGACAAAACAAGCTCAAAACTCAAGCACATCTGTTTCGGTTGTGAAAAGCTAATTTTCCTGCTTAAACTTTACTTTTATTTTTGTAGTCCACTCGCGATTGCAGAAAAGTATAATTGAGGGCTCTTTGGTTAACTGCAAAAGATATACATGACATTTCATTTACAAACATTTTGCATTTCACATAAAGGTAGCAATGTTCATTCAAAGCAAAATCTGCATATCAACTGAAAATTGTAGTGTTTTTTTTCAAAGAAGCACGCTAATTCAAGTAAACGTGGCAGGTGGACACACAATTCTTGAGAAGCTGGCGGAAAACTCGTTTAGAAATAAGGTTGGTCAAGATAATATGCATAGAATATCGTGATCATTAAAAGTATGCAACAGTTAGACATTAGTTATACTATACTGTTGTAACGTTAATGAGCACAGTATGGAATTAAGGCACTACTGTATAAAATAGGCTGAAAGAAGCAAGTCACATGCAGATAGAGGATGTAGTAGATTTTATTCAAATTTTCAAGGTTATGCTAGAGTTTCAAAATAACTTGAATCGAAACTTGAAAATCTGTCATCACCTGCTCCTAAAACCCTTGTTTCAAGTCTGATTTCTATTGTATAGGATAAATTTTCACGATTGATCTACGGACTCTCACTTACCCTTGTCCCGAGGGCCAAACGGCTGTCTTCATGACGAATGCTGCAGTGGTGGCAAGTCACTAGGAGCAGTGGCGTAACTAACGGGAGGGGTAGAGACGTGAATCACCCCCCTGGCAAGCTGAATATACAAACCTGGCCCCCACTTAGCTTATATTTCGGTTTTGATATTATTTTGGTTTTCAGTAGTTTTTTTTGGTGTATTTCCGGTGATCTAGAGTTTTATAACCATCTACGTCCGGATTCACCATCGTTTCTCATGTTTTTCTGATTCTTGACTAGTGGGCCCCGTACAGTGGCCACTGGCCAGTGGGTTCCTTTCAACTAAGTTTTTTCCACCCTAGCTCAAACCTCTAGTTACGCCACTAACTATAGGAGCATGCACAATTTGCATATATGATAAATTTACGTACACTCTAGTAGTTGATGAGAAAAATTGCATACAATGTGCAGCTTTTCAGACTATCGAATATCGATAACATCAAACTACGGCTACATGGAATCAAAACGAGAAAAAATAATACAGTTTGCTTTTCATAAAAGTATTTGCTGTACGGTTTGAAACAAAATTGCTTTTACAATGAACACATGCAGTAAGTTAAATAACTTGCTGTCATTTCCAAAACGTTCAAGTATTAATCTGTAAGATTAGATTTGTTTGAAAGAGTTGACCAAGGAAATGGCATTCTTTGTCTTTCAGCAGCTCACCGTATCCTTCCATAGTGAATCGAAAAAATCTTTTAGTTAAAGCAGGGAGGTTTCCTTGTTTTAATGTTTGAATCATATTCAGTCGTTTGATTGTAAAAGCAACTAGATACACCTTTTTCTCACTTGCGACTGCAATTGTTTATAAATGGAAACGTTTGAAACTACACATACGACTCAAGCTTCAAGAGAACTTTGAAATACTAAGAAATAACAAAATTGGAAACTCTAGTTCTAGTATTTAAGAATCTGTTATAAACTTGTGCAAAAACAAGTTTCAGAATAAACGTGCTGCACCATGTTTCGGATTTTATAGATCTATCGTCAGTCATTGAAGAGGACCCAAATTGACACCGAATAAGAGATGATATAACAAACGTTTTGGTGGTTGCATGCCTTCTTTTTTAGTTTGCCACCCAAAAAAATAAAACGTTCTGGGCCCGGCTTGCCTTTTCAGAAAACTATTTAAAATTCTTGTTTTTAGGAAAATAATTACAGGTCCTAAGAGTTTTATAAAACTGCCCAGACGTTCGTTCACATTCAGCATTTGCTGTTGCAGAGAACAAAAACGCCCTAATTCGATTTTGGAAAACAATTAAAACTGTTTTCATCACACTTGAAGCTAATGCAATAAGTTTTACTTTTGCAAAGCGAGCCCTAATGATTTTTACAGTATTTCTCATCATTCTTTAATCCAGTTGTGTGATACATTGCTGCTATGTTTCCAATAAAATATTCTACATTGCTTCGTGCAAATGTAGAGCCAAATCAAGGCATGGTACTCTTACGGAAATACAGTAGTAGATATGCAATACATAATACACGCTGATGTACCTTGGTTTAGACCCAGAGCCGGAGCGTAAATCGTGACAGCAATGTAGAGGACTTGGTTGAAAATGAAAGTCGTAGTAGCCAAAAGGCGAACTGCTCGATTGAACCTCATCTCCAAGTACTGCGGCAATTACAGATCAAAGTTTCAAAAACACTACGATATGCCGTTTTTGCATCTCTGACTGGGCGAGTTTTATAGGTGTAGCCTCAAAATAACGAAGTCAGCTGCCAAATCAAAAACATTTCACCATTTTTGTCACTTTGTATTTGTACCTACATAGCCCTACACCCCGTGTTTTGATTTTTGTCGAATAACACGGAGAACAGCACTTTCCTAACATTATTTCATAAATGCGTTATTTCATTTCATTCTGTTCAGTGGCGTAGCAAGGGGTGGGGGCGGGCCACGGGCGGTACCTTCTGGGGGTCAGCACTTTGTTGATAAAAAAGAGTTTAAAATACTCTTCTTTCTTATTTTTAAATAAAGTTTTAAAAGTTCCAACTCTTGAGTTTTTGTGTTTGTAAGCCCTAGACTACTAGGCTAGCATAAAAAACAAGAACTGTGGCTGTGGAGTGAGCAAAAAGGTCTGGGTCAAATCCAATGTGCTAAAGTACCCCAGTGTTTGCCTTCGAATCAGGGTTTCTTCACACACTTACTTGGGTCAATTGCGCCCCAGTCCGTACACCTTCCTCTCCAGCCAAAGTTATTTCCCCCATCCCAGTCAAAAGTCCTTTGAACAAAGGAAAGAGATGAGATTTCACCGCAGACTAGCAAACATTACTGCTCCAGTAGTTCGCGGCTTATATTGACCCTTCTCTCAAAATCTTGTAAAAAAGGCCCTACATGAAATCACGGTAAATAGTCAAGGTCCGCTTAATCCTTTTTCTCCTATCGTTGGTTCCTTAGCAACATCTCAACGGCACATCATAACATCACCTGGCACCTAAGCATTGGCGACGAACATTTCGTTGGGGCAGCGATAGTTCAGTGGTTGACGACCCGCCTCTTTGTTGGAAGGTTGTGTGATTTAAGCCACGGCCACGGAGTGAATCACGGTAGAGCTCCTTGGGCAAGAGCTTTCACCTAAACTGCCCGGTCAGAAAGCGTATTTCAGGCGTTGTCTTGCCACAAATTGCCGCCACCAAAGTTATAAAAAACATTTCTAGCAACATCTCATGCTATTGATCAATGTTAATTTTTATATTTTCAATAAGTGTCATGAACTGAAACCTCGTCTTTAGGTGGGCTTAATGGCTGTACTGAATATGCCTAAAGTTGTTCAACGCAATTACCGTCCAACGCAAGACAGTGGAATCACTGCTGTGCATTCAAAAGCCCTACATGTCCCACCTGGTATAGTTTGGTAATAGGCCCTACAGTTTTCGAAATAGATGCAGGGGTGTAGTGGGGCGGGAACGCGTGGGAACGGCGTTCCCACATCTTTTTCACGTTTTGCTTTAAAATGAGTTGTAAGCTGTCTTAAAATGGCTACTTTTTTGAATGCGTTCCCAAAACTTTTTTGTTAGCACTACATCCCTGAATAGATGCCTGTTGGTAATGAACGAAGTAAAGGAATAACTGTGAAGGTGTAATTGGAAGAAGCATAACAACTAGACCAAGTGTGCAGGTCACGATAAACGCTGCAAGTCAACGTTTCTCACCCAGAGCCAGTTTTAAGCCTATTTGACTTATTTTATCAAAATGGGTCCGGCACCTTTAGAGGGTCTCGCGCAAGCTCCGACAGAGTTAATGTTTGAAACCTTTTACTGTATATATTTTGAAAGAATTAAACCAATACTGAAACGTGAAGTGAACTGACCAAAAATAGGGGCGGCAAAAATTTCTTTCTGCCTTACTACACTAGCTGGTCTTGGTGCAATCGTCGCCAATGGCGCGTGTACCTTGGATGATGAAGGATCATAGAGCAAACTTGGGATCGTTCACCGAACAAAATCACCAAGGATTTTGATCGATTACGTCAAATAGGAAGGAAGATTGGGGATGAAGTTGTTTTCTTTTTTGTTTCCGAACTCAATTGCAATTTTCTTATTCAAATAGAATCACACGGTTAGCAAATGATCACATCGATCATACCTATCACATTGCTTTCGGGGTCACGAATCCCTATCGCTCCGTACCAAGAGGTAAGTTAATTCGTTTATTCTCCCCGAACATTCTTTACATGACTGAGATCATATTATCAAATCAATTATTATTATTATTACAGCCTGCTATATGCAATATACATGCTTTGCTTTAGTTAAAGACAGGGATAGTTTACGAAATATTAGCACAAATAAATGTTTACATCACATCTTTAAATTAAGTATGCCGCCATCACATTCCTTAATTTTTGTCGTTTGATCCCCTGGAATGAGTAAACTATTAAAAAGGTAAGCGGAGGGCTTAACAAAGATTAAAAACCAACAGGGAAGAAAATTTGACGAAACATGTCGGTTTCGTACATGCATACGGGAGGTCTGCGGCCTAGATGACCTTTGGTCCTTCGCAGCCTTCAACTCCCTCATGCATACTATACATCGATGTACTTGGAAGTCATTGCAGTTCTT
>JGI24021J15306_10001087_pt1 | contig 25046 bp, 14 predicted proteins | sample Ectturendosymbi1_FD_15306 | JGI IMG/M metagenome (IMG submission 15306) | reverse complement strand
ACAGTTTAAACTGGCAGAACTTCGTTCGGACAAGCCATTTTTCTGTGGTTCAAACTGCCAGGGATTAACCCGGACAAGCCACTTTAAACTGACAGGACGCCGTTTGGACAAGCCATTTTTCTGAGGTTTAAAACTGGCATGGCACCTGATGCAAGCCGCGGGTTACAATTTGTTTATTCCTGATCATAGCCAGAGTTCTCAGACTCGGATCTATGACTTAACCTCGGCCACCCTGCACTAAAGGCGGAATAAGCCAGTTTCTCTTTTCTGATTATAGCCGGAGTTCTCAGATTCGAGTCTATAACTTAACCTCGGACACGTGCCTAAAGGAGGAAAGAGAAAAGTCTGAATTTCAGTCCAAATGAGACGCTATTTATACNNATAAATCGTCATGTGACTTGGAAATTCCCATTTTCTTCAGGTGTTCCAATTGGCTATTGCTTGCGAACTTGTCTGGTGATTGGCTAATTTAAATGCTTCCAGCACCTTCGGGTAAATCTCGGGGCTCGGGGTTTCCCCTGGTCTTGATTATCATCATGTGATTTCAGCTTGTGTCTTGTGACTCGTCTTGTGACTTTACTGACGTTTCAATGACGTTGTTTTTATGGTGACTTGAGGTAGTCGTTCTAGGCTAGCCGTTTTCAGTTGAGTCAGTTGACTTAATCAATTTTGATTGGCTGTAATCCTTTTTGGATCAGTTCTGACTGTCTCAGACTTGAGGATATTTCAGATTTCTGACTGTCTCAGACAGCAAGTTTGTTTTTTGTTCAGCAATGAGTTACAGGCAAACGTGCCTGTAACAGAACGCTGCAGTTCAAATGCTGTAACTGAATCCATATCTTTCCAAGATCACTCGTCCATTGATTGTTTAACAAAGTTGTTGAGTCTAAAGTAGCAATCAAGTGTCGTAACGGAAGCTTTTTGGTGTAAACAGCACAAACCAACTAGTTAACATCTACCCAAAGTATGACAACTCCCTCACGACTTGTATTCACATTTGTAGAATTACCTCCAACGACTTGTAAACTTGTATAAATTTCTTCGTTCTTCGTGAAATTTACCAGGCTGTCGACAATAAGAGCTATTTATATTTTTGAACTCTCTTGAGCAGTGAAGTAGCACAAGTACCTTCCACCAGGCTCACATCATACAGAATAATGCTTTTCTTTAATACAACTGGGAAATTGATGACGCCCATCAAAGAAAACATAGTTCATATCACCTGTTTTGCAGACGAAGCCAACAGTGCCTTCGCGGTCTTTCCTTGTGTACTCTTTACTTTGTTGTCGTCAATCACACACTGCTTTTAATATTCATTAATTGAACGAGCATCCACCAAAGAAGCTGCAGATGTAGCAGTTGTGGCACGAATGCAGGTACCTTATCTTAAGCTCGGCATAGCACTGTTTGGTTTCTGCATAGCTTTTTAAAAAAGGTGTTTTGAAGAAACATATCTAATTAGAATGTCTGATTGCTCCACAAACTTTCAACTCGATATACAATTTTGGTCTTCCGTTTCTGAAACAGACAATATTTTGCAGGTTGTTGATGGCAGATCTTCCGTGTTGGGTTGTTTGTGTTGTTCAAACCTGCTGCACCTTTCTGCAACTAACGCTCTAGGTTTCTTGCAAGCTTTTGAGGAATCAGTTGAGTGGGCTCTGCTCTCATGACTTTGCGATCATCGGGGATTGCATATATTTGTGTTCAAGTAATTAGCTTCTTTCATCCTTGTTTGCATCTCTCTGCTTGCCTTTTCAACGTTTTAATTTCCTCTGGTGTGTGCTAAGCTAATCTGTTGCTTTCCAATGGAAACAGTCTTGTGTGTTCGACCTTTCATAAGAGTTATTTCCTTTACAGCAATATTAATTTCTTTGGGGCATGAGCAGATAATGTGAGTCACTTTTTTCAATGACCAACGCAGACATAAAGAATGAGCCGGACAGGCAAGCAGAAAAATATCACCTTCCAAAATATCTGAAAATTATAATTGTAACTAGTGTAATTTGAAGAATATGCATTTGTGCAGAATATACAGAATATGCACACTCTTTTCTAAAATTTCACTTTTAACCTCCCCTATCAACCTCTGTTGCGGTGGTCTCACAATAGAACAGATTGAGAGTATTAAACACCCTGGTGTTGTGATAGATTCGCTGTTAAATATGGATCTACATATCACTCATATTGCCTTTCTCTTTGTTCTTTTTTAGGGTTGGCTAACTTGTACAACTTGCGGTCTCTTCAGCAATCCTCGTAACCTTTTTTGTCAAACGACAGCATGTATTAACGTCGCGATAAAAACAACTGATTGATTGATTGCATTTAAGCAATTTATATTATAATAGAAAATACCTACTTTTGCGTTTTCATCATCTCCCAGCAAAATCAATCTCAATATCACATAAAAACTACCAAACACTATAGGTTGAAAACCTTCAAAATTACCGAACATTTTGCAACAAATGCCATATTTCAAGCAATTATTTGCCGAACTAAAATTTTGTATGTAAAAATTGAAATTGTTTGCGTGAATATTATGCCAATTACAAATTTTTAAATGAAAAAACGTACATGCCCTAGAAAGGCCCTTGCAGACAGCATATCATCCTTGTTGGCAAAGTTCCTGGAATGCACAATGGACACAGGAGAGATGTGGCGGCTGTTCAAGGCAACTGCCATCAGCCAAAATGCAATCACTGTAGGATTTCGGATGTAAATTAGATAATTAGATTCCAATTCCGGACAAGCCAACATAGTGTTCTGTAAAGCCATCTGGGATCTCCACACCTAATGCTTTAATACTACTTGGACCAAAGCAGGGCTTTCAACATGTGCTTGGTCTGTTTATAGCTGCGTGCCATCAAGCTGGAATGAAACTTAGCTCTAAAAGTATAATGTCTTTCCGGAACCTCATGTTAGTTGATACAACAAGTAAGCTGCAGGACGTCACTGCAGCAAACTAACAGCAATCATTTGTAGACACAAAAGATCTCAGAACAAACACCTGAAAGTGTGTAGCTTGTTTGTAGTGGAATAAACCATATAACCAAGTGCAATGTTAGCGGGCGTTATCCATGCATAGCAAAATGTTGATTAACTAATCTGAAAAAGTTTGTCACACTGTTTTCAAACCATTTCCTGCAGATCCGTTAGGTTTTGAGTTCTCAAACGAGAAAAGCTAAATTTAAATATAAGCAACTCCAGAGTTTGTATCGAGATTTCAATCAAAAATGAAAGTGATTTTGGCTGGATATTCCAAAACTGGAACAAAAACATTATCATATGCTTTAACTTTGCTCGGGTACAAGGTTTTTGATTTCATGGAACATTTCTGGTATCATGGTAAAGACTGGAACAGGATTTTAATCAGCGGAGGTAGTGTTGAAGATTTTAAAAGAATGTACGAAGACGTTGACGCTATAACGGATGCTCCTGTGTTTTTCTTCTGGGAACAAATTCATCAGGCGTTTCCTGATGCTTTGGTGAGTCTTTCAAGATAAATTCTTTTGCACTGCGATTTCAAGTAAGTTGGAGATTTTGTCCGGTGATTTTTGTAATTTTGTCTGTCTGCCGATGTTTCACCCATCCCTGTAGGCTTGCTTGCTCAGTGCAATAGCTTAACCGACAAGACCATCGAAGTGACAAACACCAGAAAAATAATGGGTAATTGTTTTTATTGACAAGCAGGCAATAATGCGAAAGGTAAAGGTGAGATAGCGATGAAATATCAACGTAACGGAAAAAAGCTTTGGGTAACAGTTGAATGATATAGTGGAAGGCAAAGCGGGCAGCGTATAACTCAAAATTCATTAAAAAAAGGAACTGGTGTAAGGATTTGTTGAATAAGGAATGAATTTGATTTAGTAATTAAATTTTATTCATGTTTCAAAATTTATTACAATATTTCGACTCGTTGTACTTTTGCCGGTATTTGGTTCCAATTTCGAAATGAATGTATGACGACTTTAGAAAAATACGTTCGTGATAACTGTTTTCGTAGTGCAATAGTTTGAAAAAAGCTAGGTTGAAAAATGTTTTGAACACTGAAAGGTTATTTTGAATTTGATCTGAAGTCTGATCTGAAGTACTTGTGAATGCAATGGTTTTTGGTATTTTGGTGACCTTAGGTGACCTTTCGATGTTGCGTCTAATCACCAAATCTACGAATTTGTGCATTCTTACTGCTTTGTTAATGGTGGATTGGATGGAACTTATCGTGTTCAGGCGGAAGACAAAATCAGACATGCTTGTTAACTTTAAATATATGAGCGTCTATGAATGTTTCCAAACCGTGTTTTATAAAATCTTCCATGAGCCGTTTTTCAACTATCGAAGAATTGTGAGACATCATTGCAGTTCAAAACTTGTTTGTGGCGTTTTCCTTGAAAACTAACATTTGTTGACATTAGGCATATCACACGTGCTTCGACAAAACCTAACTTTTGACCAAATGAGTTTTAGGGCTTCCTCAGGTCAGGATTGGGTGTTGCAAATGTTGCTTGTTTATATTTAAAGCCAAGTAAGTGGAAAATTTTGTGAACAGAGATATGACATTAAATCCTCAGTTGAGACCATCGACAACTTCATCATTTTGTAATGTTCCTTTGCCTGATGAAGGGAGCGAAGTATAAACAATTTTTCAAATGGTATTCTGATTTTCCAAGGCAATGGCTTTGTAGCAAGGAGATATCTTTTGCTAATACGCAGGTCCGTACCCAGCTTGGGACACCAGGGGTGGCGAAGAGTTTTCTGAGAGGGTCCCAAATTTTTTAAACTATGTCCAGTAGTTTTCAACTATGCTTAACACATTTTTCCAGTGGGGGTGAAAAAAATTTTGTAGGGTGGGCTTCGCCCCCTGCGACCCTTGGTTACGGGCCTGCTAATACGCATGGTGGAGAGTCAAGTTTCTTTGTGGTTTTGGAAGCTGAGGGGTCTTTAGCTAACAATTATCATCCTAGTTGCTATCTTGTTTGTAGCGACAGAACAAATTCTTTATGACATAAGAAACATTCTTCCATTGCTTGTTGTTGATCTGGCGTTGTGAAAAACGTTTCTTGAACTTTGTTGCACGGTCTGGTTTGAATACATAAAATGTCTTGTTGCATAAAATAGTTATGATATTAATCAGAATTAAGGCAGGGGAGTTCGGGGTCAAACCTGAAATGTGCTGTGCAGAGGCTCCTTCTCATTTCAGCTTTTTAGTGATTTAGTTGGATTTGAAGTTTACATGTTTATTGACGACAACGTAAGATAATATTACCACTCGCCATTTTTCCATATTAGGTTCTCCTAAGTCAGTGGTTCCAATCCTGAGGTCAGTGCACCCCCAACGGTCCACCGACAGATTTTTTGGCGTCCATGGTCTTTGTATGTGTAAGATGAAAGTAAAATAGCGACGTGCTAAACTAGCCGCCCTCGTGGTCTATCGAGGACAGCTCTAGAATACAGGCTACAGGCCACGCAAGATCTGGCTCATGTGAACGACCATTGGCGACGGAAGGATTTTTTCCAGGGGAGGGCAGTTGGGGAGTTTTTTTCGGCCAAAAGGATTTTCCATAGGGTGGGGCCAACAGTGGCGAAGTTTCATTTTACCAACACTCGAACTGGTATATTATTTTACCCAGTCCGAGAAAAACATTTTTCTACTGAAGGTTAATAGCAAAATATCAAATTTCGAAATCCATGGGGGCCCTTCCGACGCCTGTGGCGGCAGTGCAGACAGGGAGGGGGCAGCTGCAGCAAGACGAATGTCAGCAAAACAGAGGCACTGAAGACAGTGGCAGTTAAGTCTACGGTAGCAAATACAGCGGAAGAACGTTCAGTGTACATACGCCCGCGACAAATAGTAGGCTACGCATGAAACAAAAACGCAGATAACGACAGGAAACGACACGTAGCACAAAACTGAATGACACCCAGTATTCGTGCTTGCAAAGTTTGTACAGTACGTAGTGTGAATAAAAAGAAACACACCTCATTTAATGTAATTACTGCGTCGCGTTTTTTAACGTTGCTTCAAGGGCCACGCTCACAAGATGAAATTGGCAAAGGTCATGAAGATAAGATCAACCTCTTTCATTGAGTTTCTCTTTTTTGATTTAATTTCGACAATAACAGAAAATCCTTCCTCGAAAAAGTAGGTTGCTGCCAGTGGAACAATAACAGAAATTGCTTTTCGACTGAGATTTCGGTATTCAGGCATGTTGTGCGTTGATACCCAAAACCTAGCATAGTTTATACAAGTTCTAAATTCTACTTTTTGGACCAAATCTGACCACAGTTGAATAAGCTCACTTGCTAGGTAACCCAAGCGAATTCCACATATAGACGGCTACACGATTCATAGCAGAGACCTCAGATTTTAATAAAAGTCTCTCGGAAAATAGACTTCCAAATTTTGTAAGTGAATATCGACATGCTTGTACGCAATTGATTATAGTTTTGATTCCAGGTGTGTGTCCTCCATCTCTCAATTATCAGTTTGGAAGACATTCTGTAAACATTCAAAATCTGAAAAATCACCTTTTGATACTTTGCTTTTCCACTTCAACTTTTGTTTGAACGCCTGAACCTTACTAACAACTTCAAAAGCATCATATTCCTTTCCTTACAACTAGCAATTTAAACGATTTGTGTTCTGAAACATTGCCGAGTAGTAGGACAATTCTGCAAGTCAAAGTTCTCTTGAAAATTAGTGGACATCGGATTTCCTTGTTGAGCAAGGAAAGCCCGCAACTCTTGCCGAAGTTGAAACACCAGCTTTAAAACGTTTCCTCTGGATAACCAGTGTACGTAAGCATTATATAGTAACGTCATTGCGTCTGCTTCCATGTCCTTGCACAGATGTAAACAAATTCGATGTTTCTTTGATTGTGAACGGATGAAATTCACAATTTTCAAGAAATTATCGAAAACGATCACCAGACCTGACCGCATGAGTGTCGAAAGTATTTATCCAGGGGGGCAACAGGGGTGAAATTTCATTTTATCAACTCCAAAACTAAGAGAAAAACATTTTTCTTCTAAAATGTTAATAGGAAAATATTAAATTTCGAAATCCAGGGTCAAGGCCTCCCCCTGTCCCTTCCTTCCGAGGCCCAAGTGAAAGAACATGCTTGTTATTCAAAGGTATGCAAGTTGCAATTATCCGGCCCTTAAATAATTCCATCCGTCAGACATTTCGATTATTGCGCAACACCGTCAATTTGTTACGTTTTAAATTTCGTGAAACAATCTTGATTCTTTTGAGCGTAAAGCGGATGATAACCTTTTCTAGTAGAAACCACTTGTACGTAGCAATATTAATTGGTTTCATTTAAAGGGCTCCACAGCTTCCAACCAAATCTTCAAAAGGGGCCATGACACAAAAAAGTTGGGAACCACTATCCTAAGTCATTTGAATTTCACACATCGTAACCAAGCAAATGTTATTTGACAGTAGTGTTGCATTCACTCTTAATTGTGATATGAATCTTATATCCGAGATAAGCAGGTAGTAGACTAATAAAAAAGAGACAAACACAATTGTGACGTACAGAACGAATTCTCTAATGCTCTTCGTCTCTTTTACCCATTGCCACTTTGCAAAGATGACTTTTTGAAGGGTTGGGGTAGCTTTGCTACATTTTTATTTGACCTCTTGAAACTTTATCAGATCATACTGACTACCAGAGACGAGGAAGCTTGGTTTGAAAGCTGGAAGAATCAATTCAAAACCTTCAATAGGAAGTTTCATTTACAAATTATGTGGGCATTATCACCAATGGGCTGGGCATTTCACAGATTTTTTGCAAATTGCCGTAAGTATAAAGATATTTTTGAAGTGTAGTCAAAAGCACTTTACTGAAGTATTCTCGGTGTGATATCATAAATTTTGTGTTGATATAAACACAAAGGGAAATCTCATGCACTTCAACATGAAAGCAAACAAAGGAGTGTAAAGTTAGACTGACCCCATGAAATACCCGCTGGTAACTTTGTTACTCAAATCAAATTCGCACTGTACGACCATTATCATTTCACCACAAATTTTGTATTGAAGCAAATTTAGAACGGAACATTAGAGCTTCGCATTGGAGATTCACACACTATTGCTATAGATCGTGACCACCATTTCAAAACTTTTGCGTGAATGGTCTTCATTTTCATTTGTCAACCCACGCAGACCATATCAATGGTTTTTGTTGAGGTAGTTTTAAGTTTTTGTTTCACAATTTTTGTCATAAAAATTGTAGTTATTTTTGCTGTTTGAAGCTCTAACCGCTGTGCCTTTTCCTTTTTCAATTTGTGCAGACATGGCCCTGTTTGGCTTCTGCGTGCCACATGTGTGGTCCAAAGCTTCTGTCAACCGCTTAGCAATGCTCAATAGATTCAGGATGCACAATCAATATGTATTGAACGTAAGTACTGTATAGTGTCCTCAGTGCGCGTGCAGAGTTGCTTTCATTACTGGGTGGTTAAAATCACATCGCGTACAACTTGGTTCATATCAAAAGTGTAAAAGTATTTTCTTGCCTAGATTCGTAATGCATGACGAGTGTCGTAAGGAAACGAATTCGTTGTTTACTTTCTTGCTTTTGCACAATATATTCTTATATCAACGCTATCTTATTAGATACAGAAAGTTCTAAACTTTTATTTGGTTGATCGTGCACGAGATAAGCAGGATTAAGTACTAATGTACACGTTCATGGCATTAAAGCATGTTTTACGGAGGTAGTGATTGACAATTTCAAAGCGAAAATTAGAAAGAAAATTCGTTGATGTTTAAACACCTTATGATGGTATCAAGACGGTCTTCGCTCTGCACTGTTGTATAGCGATACAACTGATTTTTACAGCCATTTATTCGACTCTTGCAATATGAATATTCTTTATATTCCATTTGCAAGATCCTGAATCTATTTTGAAAATTTAAGTGTTGCATTAATTCACTCTCTCCGATCATAGGCCAGTACCTGTCACCGTCAAAACTACAAAGCTGGCTCAAATCTTGATGACATTCCGAAACATGAGAAAAAGTGAATTGGAAGGAAGCTACACAGCAACAATTTTTGAGCTACCAAATTGATACCATTGTCCAAGGAGGTCACCCAATGTGACAACCACATGCGTATTGACCAAAACCACATCGACGTGTTAGAGCAATTATGCAGCAATGTAGGTATGTCACAAAAAGGACAGCAAGCGAAGCTATATTGAATTTACACCAACCAGGCATTACATCCCTGGGTGGAAAATGACTGTGACTGTGAGTAAGAAACCTGGAAATGCTCACTTTTGTTGGATAGAAAATAATAGACCCTGAGGGGGAGCGTTGTTTGACAACATGAAAAAAGGCGCCAAAATTTCAAATATGCATTGCGAGCCTTCCGTAAAGCAAAGGAAAAGCAAGGAGCGGACCCACTTACAAGTGCCCTGCAGGACCATCTCCCAAAGGACGTTTTAGCAAAATAGCAGAAAAGGAACAAGAAATGTATGCTCTCCATCCATATAGTGAGCGCAACAGGAAATGAAGCTGTTGTAACGATGCAGGAAAAATCACTTTGAAGTATTACTGAATTCATCCTAAAACAATATTGACACCTTTCTAAGCCGAATTCGAAACAAAAATTAGAATTTTCGAGAGATTAGTCATCTTATGAGCAACAGTGATAAGGTTGAATAGCTGATTCACGAAATCACCTAAACCGTACTGTTGGTAAAGATGAAATGTTTGCTGAACACATCGCCTATGGTGACCTCCGTGCGCATTTTGTCCCAGTAATAATTTCCATGTGTGTTTAATGCGTCGACAAATTGCACAATAATGCGTGAAAACTGTTACTGTGCCTAGTTGCAAACCTAAGAATGGTGATGTAAGTGATTCTGGTAATCAAAGACCTGTGTGTCTCTCATAACGACTATGTCCAAACAATTTGAGCATTTCATTTTATCCAGAATTTCAGCACTTGTTCCATCATTAGCAACAACTTTGGTTTTAATCCACGACATGGCACTGGCCTGCGTGTTTTTCTAGTAAACAGTTTGCATCATCTTATGTAAGCAAAGACACCTGTAGCAGTCAAGCCGTTGCCGCCTTGAAGATATAGATTGAAATTGGGAACACTGTGTACATAATCTGCTGTTGCTTTGATTTGATTTTTCTATGACCTTGCGGTCCCTCGTCCACTAAAACAATAAACTTCTTCCGCGTTGCCTGCAATAATGCATATCGAATTTTGCATTACATTTCCAGGAATGTATGCGTTCGCCAAAATCAAGTTACCTATTTCGTCAAGTCATTTGATGCCTTAATTAGAAATAAGTTGTATTTGTTTGTACAACGATGCGCATTTTCATCCAATTCTTTATCTACTCACTTCAATTCCCCGATGCATTTCACTAATCTCCATTATTTATCTCACGATGTTACTTTTCTATATGAAAATGATCGAATGAAGTAGGTGCTGATGCTTTTTTCTAATGTTCGTTCCTCTTCCGTTTTGCCTACGTATACCAATGCACATCTGACCCACGATGCTTTGAGTATCAGCAGTTCTCTTTGCGTTTGTCTAACTGTTGCGATATGGACCCTGTTTCTGCGCCAAACCAGAGGTGATCGAAATCACGTTTTTTACTCCTGCTCCTGTTCCAAAAAAGTGACTCCAACTTCTGCTCCGGATCTCATTGGAAAGTTACACTTCGACTCATGTTTACGCTCCGAAAACTTGAAAGCAGTTTCTATTTTGCCTCGTGAGGCAAAAGCACTGCTGTAGCTATTTTGCCTTTACCCAGAATGGTTTGCTGCTGGCAAGCAGGTAGTGCCTTCTTGTCTGTGTTGTGTGAACTGTAGGTTAAACTCTAACTGTAAACCCTAACCAGTTGTCTCCTTGTGTGTTTTATTGTCATGTGACCACTTAAACCAATTGTGTTCAATTAAGGACAAATAACCCCAGCACAGGTTTTGGTTCATGAGGCAAAATAGACACTACCAAATTTGAAAGCAAGAATTAGAATCATACGTTATTGACACCTGAACCAAATCTTGTTCAACTCTTTCAGTTTTAGCCTGAACCAACTCTTGTTTAACTATTCAATTTAACTCTTTGTGCTTTAGGCACAAGCACAATGAAACAAGAACAACTATTGTTATCTTTTCACTTATTAGCCTCCACAAATGAAGGAACATAGACTACATCGAACACTCTCTGTACCAGAGATCTCAAACTCAAATTGCTCTAAGGGCCAAATGATTGTGACTACCCGAAGGCTGTATGACGCTGACGAAGTAATGGCGGCACCTGGACCTTAACAGAAACAGCTTATTTCCCGCATCTTATTTCCTGTGAAAGGTGCCATGAGTTATGGGCAAATCATTTCTAGCCGTATGAGCCATAATAGAGTCCGCCAGTTTGTGACTCTCCTTCATCGTTGCCAGCCTGCACTGAATTCTCACTGTCCCAATTTAAGCAAGACGATAGAGCCAACATATAATCTAACAATTAGCGTGTAAGAGAAAATTTAAATTTACTAACAGCTATTATCCGGCTCCTGCAAAAACTGAAAACTTCACTTCTGCTCCATGTCCGTTTTTTATGCAAAATTCCGACTCCGGTTCCGGCTCCGGCAAAAATCGTAGACTCCGGCCGGAGTCCACTCCGGCTCCGTGACCAACTCTAAGCCAAACACGGAAATAAAACAGGCACCTCGTAGACATATTCAAGTTACGCTTCTTGGATCGCAATATTTGAGATTGTTGTAGGCCTCCATATGTTGAGTAGATTCAAGCTATAGTTTCACTTTAAGTTTTGATTTGTCCGTCTTAATTCAACCATTTACCGTATTTACTCGTGTGCAAGCCGCAGCTTATAAAGTCTTTTTTTCATAATTTCGTGCGGCTTACAATCACGGGCCGCTTACATTTTTTTCTTCAGCTTGCCAAATGCCCAGATGACGCCCAGTCTTTCCTTGGCTACGTTTTATTGACCAAACCCTCTTTTTGCATCATCTTTTCTTCTTCAGCATCATGTGCACATCCGTCACAGGAGGGATTATGATGAACAGAAGGCAGTTGTAGTGGTGAAGCATCATTACCAGGGTTGCTAATCAAACACGAAGCATGCCATACGCGAAAGTATCTCAGAGGCTTAGGTCACTTATGGTGAAGTGCGGCTCACAATCAACGGCGGCTTACCCTTAAGAGCGGCTTAAAATTGAGTAACTATGGTATGCAAAATAAATTGGGCTAAAGTTCTCCAGTGTAACAAGTTGATGTATTTTTCACTTCAGAATGCGCCCAAAGACAAACTCCTTGTGCTCAACGTCCGTGACGGTTGGGAACCTTTGTGCAAGTTTCTGGGAAAAGATGTCCCTGACGTCCCATTTCCGCACAAGAACGTGGGTGGATCCATCCATGAACTTTTGTTGAAAGAAAACGTCATAATGCAGCGGTTGAACAGAGACACAAAGCTAGCTGCTCTTTTTTGGCTGTTTATCGGGACTGGGGCAGTAATTTTCATACGAAGAAAAATTTTTGTGTAATGCTTCCTTTAAAGAAAAGTTTTCATTAATATTTAGAAACCAAGGCCGCATTTGTGTCACGATCAACTTTGTAAGACTCCTTGTCGTGATCATATGGGAAAGGAAGCTTGGCGGCTTTGTTTCTGATTAAGCAGACTGTTGCAAAAACCGAACAGGTCCCTGCAGCACAATCAAGCTTTAAAATTTAAGCCCGTAAGTTGGTTTCAATAGCGGTTTCGAAAATTGGTTTGCGATTTGAGCCAGAAAGATACAGTTGCCGTTGGCTGCTGAATCGATACGTGTATAAGCTAACACCTGCAATTGCTATGTGCTTGTGACCAATGAATAGCAGGGCCTTTTTTTAATCAACCGTATGTTCCTCATTGGGGTGTTTTTTTGGAGATTGCTTTAGAGCAGTGGTTCTCAACCTTTTCGCTGAAGGGAGCCAAATCCAGACCCACGATTTGGATAGAGAGCCGCATTCTAACTTTTTAACACAAGTCATTTGGCATGTTTTGTTTTATTGCAGAACGAAGACTGTTACACAAATTATATTAGCTGTTGTTAAAAGACTGCTGAGAGCCACACAAAGGGTGCTTGGGGCCACATGCGGCCCTCGGAACCGCGGTTGAGAAACACTGCTTTAGAAGGTGTAACTTATGAGTTGATTTTTCTGGAAATACGCTCTAAATTTGGAAATAACGTCTTTTACGAAAATCGATTGAAAACTCTGCCATAGCAATAATGAAGATTTGAACACTGTATGCAAATTCAGTTTCCACTTCTGTTTTTCTATAAATTGTGCACACAAAGGGATGACATGTTTCAAAAGAGCTACTGAGCAAAATGCTTTAATGCTTGTTGCAATAGGAACGGTTTTGCGTCAGTTTGACGAAATGCGAAGAATAGGATAAATGCACCACTTCAGTTTACATCAGAAAGGTAATTTCCATTCATTCATTTTCATACACACTTTTCCTCTGGGTGTTGTTGCGGTGGCAGCAGCCATCGGAGGAATCGACGTACCTCAACGTCTTCAGCAATCTCATATACTTCTGCTGGTTTTACACCAAGACGGGACCAAACAAGATCGGCGACGTTGTTACGCGACCTAGTCCTTGGACCATTTCTCGGCCACTTTCCCTTGGGTGCAGACAGCAGTACTTGTCCCTGAATCTTTCCTGGGTAAGTATGTTTCAATGAAAAAATCCAACCGACTCTAGTACGTTGTAGCAGTTTAGATCTAGTGCAGGGTTTGGCGTTTTAGGGACCAGATTCAGGTCCCTAGAATTTCAAATCGTGTCCCTAGAATCATAGAAAATTATCATCGGGTCCCTAAAAATCAGAGAAGATCGGGTCCCTAGAATCAGAGATATCGGGTCCCTACAGATCCAAACCGGGCTCCTAACATTTTCCTTAAAAAAAACCTGATCTAGTGTGTATTTTTTGCAACAACTATGTTGAAAAAAGTTAAAAAATAAAAATATATCAGGGTATTGATCGCTGCTTGTGTACAGGAGGAGCTGCTCGGGAGGTAGTGTTTTTTTTCAAACAAGCCTACTGGCAATTTTGTGCCAACTTCAAATCAATTTCAACGTGTCACTCAACTTGAAAGATCAGAATTTTTAGCTCTTAGTTTTAGTAGATCAAAGTTTTGTCGTATATAACATGTGTCATAAACAATGCTTCCCAACATGGATATATTTTTATTTCGTATGTTTGAGTTTGGCAACGGTTTTAAGGTGTAAATTATCGCCCAACAATAGTCACTATCACAAAAATTATCCACAGTTTACTCAGTATAGGTAGTGCCAAGCACTGACACAATAGTAGGTTCTTGTCGAAATCTTCCACTTTCTATGTTTGGCCTTAGTTTTAAGTTTGTCTTACAAAGTTTCTTCAACTTATGGTGCTTAGTCGTACCGGATGTTGAAAAGCGCTGCTGGTGATTCAGGTTAATTTCGTTTAAATTCCGTTTCCGTACTCCTGTTGGAGGATCACGAGTCGTCTATGGCGCCCATCTTCGTTTGCTTGTGCCGTTTGGCCAGGCGACTGTTTCGCAGTGAATGGTGCATTAATGGCGAATAATTGGCAGCACCGCGCATGAACCGTTTACTTGCATCCAACCATCAACGCGGAGCACGAGGTTGGACGGGGCGCAAGTATTGATATTCAAGTCTTCGGCATGACTTTACCGGAAAGGGCACATCAGAGCTGGTGGTAGATTCGTAGGCGCGGGTGGGAGATTCGTAGGTGATTTGGGAAAAGAGCTTTGCTATTTGCTGATGTTCAAACTCTTTCACTGAGTTTCAACGAAATGTGACAAATGCTCATGTAAGTCGTATGTTGTGCAGGGGTACTTTAAGGACCGCAGAAGCCGATATATTGATACACTATTTCAGCCATAACTCGCCAGTCGATAAAGCTAGAAAGGTGTTCAAACCATCTGCAGATTCAGCAAGCCTTCTAGTTTCGATTTTAAAAAAGTTTCATGATTTGGGTTTGGGTTTTTTTGTTGGTGACGTAACAATAAGGGCATGTTTTTGCCTTTTTGACCAACTTTACCGGGCCCTAGGCGCCAACCCAACGAGTCATTGTTTTGACTCAAAAATTTTTTGGAAACCAGGCGATCATCCGCGTCTTCAGAGCTCTTGATTGACCTTCGAGCATATCTGAATCTAGAATTATGGCTCAAAAACCCTATTTTCACATAAATCAAAAAATTGCAGGAAATATGTGGTTTGCCCTCTAACGACTAACATGGCCAGTCATAGCTCGTCAGCAGCTTATGCTAGAGAGCTATTCAAACCCTCAAAGACTCGTGAGGTCTTGTAGTTTATAATGGAAAAATAACTTTTGAGATTTGGGTTTGGGGTTTTTGGTGGATAACGTCAGGATTGGGGTATGTTTGTTTTTTTGGTTTTTCTTTTATGACGTAATTGGCCAAGCAATGAGCCAATATCGTGGCTCAAAATTTGTTTGGATTCTAAGCTGTAATATGAGTCTTTAGAGCCCTTGATTGACTTCCTAGCGTTTCTGGTGCCAAAGTTATGGCCAGAAGACCCCAAGTTTTTAACGAATTCCCTAGGGGATTAGTGGAGATATCCCTATTTCTGTAAATTTGGGCGTAGCTTTGGAACCACAAACGCTAAAAAGTCCATCAAACCCTCTAAAGGCTCGCATTCTAGCCTAGAATCCAACTTTGAGCCACGAAATCGGCTCGGTTGGTCGACTCCCNGGAGATGATGACGTCATCCAAATGTAAATAAATATGCATAAACATCCTCTCATTATGTAAACATCAACAAAAAACCGACATCCCAAGCTTAAAAAATTTTTTTCAGTCTAAACTACAAGACTTCACGAGTCTTTAGAGGGCTTGAACAGCTCCTCAAGCTCAAGCTGCTGGCAAGTTATGGCCATATATAATATAGGTGTAATACACCCGAGGTTAGCATTTGTGGATGTAGAAATTTTTACCAGTTTTTGAATTCTGGGAGATAATTTTGGCTCCAGATATGCTAGAAAGCCAATCAACGGCTCTAAAGCCTCGGATAAAAGTCTAGATTCAAAAACAACCTTGAGACAAAAACCTGGCAAACTGGATTGGCTCCCAACGCCGGTTAAAGTTGGCCATAAAAATGCAAAAGCGCCCCTACTTGTGACGTCTCCCCAAGAGAACCCAAAATCCAAAACGGAAATTTTTTTCGGTCGAAACTAGAAGTCTTGCCGAATTCGTAGATGTTTTGAAAACTCTCTAGCTCTGTCGACTGGAGAGTTATGACTGAAATAGTCAGAACCAATATATCGACTTCTGCGGTCCTTAAAGGATTCAAGCTCAATTTATTTTTTAAGAAATTTGTATGAGCAACACAACTGTAAAACTGTAATTGTTCTGTACATGCTCTGTACAGCTGCAATGATGATTGCTTGGTTCGTTCTTGAAACTCTCAACACCTCATGCACGATTTCTGAATTTGACTTGCATTTATTTTTACAGCAGAATTTTCAAAAGACTTTTTAAGTGCACTAGCGCATTTCATTAATGTTTCCAAGTATGGGGCTGTATTAGTGGAGAGCAATATTTACAAAAAAACATTACTCAAAATTTGAAATACCTGAATAGCACACGCATATGTTTAGATTGGAACACAGCGGTCGACGATCACAAACGTAGGAGGAAACTCCACCATTAATATATTCAATGAATTTTGCTTACAACAGATTTTACAAAATATTTTTTAAATTATTTTTCTAACACTTCGTTCTATGTACCCTAATATCTTTAAGGTTGCTACTGTTTGCTTGTTTTTTTAATGAATGCATCATACACGATCAACACTTGCTATTGAGCAGCGGCAACATATACCACAAAAGACGTAAGGCGATGTCTACTTTCGTAACTTCAGCAGTGACAGATTCACTAACCAATGGAAATCAACTTTCCAAAACCTGCAACTGCATTTTCATTTCTTTTATGATCCACCGTGTTACGATGCTGCATCACAGCTCCTTTGCGGTTTGCAATTTTTGTTTAGCAGTGTCCAGCCGTATGAAACCGTAAGGTATGTTTGCACTGTAGGGCTACAGTAGACGTACGGCACTTTCACCTGGGCGTCCTGTGATTGGCTGTGAGCGGTGGTGAGCAGCAAAAAGTGACAGAACACGATACACTTCGCCAGGGCGCTCTCTGGTGGAAGCGGTTGAACAGCTAAGAGTAAAGAAACTCTGAAGGCCTATATAGCAAATTTGGTCAGGAGTGGCAAAGAGCATGCTTCCATGGAAGGGTGTGCATCCTTGTGAAAGAATTTCGCAGACACTCTTCTTGTTGTTTGTTAAAACTACTTAGCCCTGCACGTTCGTGTTGGTCCTGTTGGTTTTTCCAGAGGAAAGTTGCATGCAATTAGGTGGTGATCGGTTGACAGTTCTTCACCCGTTTTGACACAAATGTCCAAAACTAATTGGAACAAGTCAGCTAAAACTACAGTATGTAGAAATCAATCGTGGACCCTTGGTCCAACGAAACTCTGTACGAAGTGTACTTGCGCAAATCTCTTGTGTTGGAAGAAGATGTTCAAGACGCAAAGTGCGTTGTTACAGCAGAGTTGCAGCAGTTTTCTAGTTTCATATAAAAAATGTCCGGAAACATTCTGTCCTTAATCAGACAAGATTTTGGCCTTATTTGTGGCAATCGACGCTTGCTGGGAGCACACAACTCTAAATATTTAGCCCACATTTATAAGCTCAATCCATTCGCAAGAAGACCAAAAATTCAAACCATCCGCTCAGCCGCTTAGTGCAGATTTTCTTCCAGCCTTTTTCGCCACTTTGGATTCACGTTTCTGGTGTAGAAAACAAATGGAATGAGAAAGACTTGATCACCTTCCGCGGTCAGGAAAGTGCACGACGTGAAAGTAAAAAGATCGCTTTTATTGCCTTTTTTCTATGGTAGCATGGCTTCAAGAATGCACAAAACGATTGTTCGGCGGTTAATATTCCTTCCACAAAAAAACACGCAAAAGAAAAGTCGCATTTAAAATTTCAGGCCTCTTGAAACTTTACTTGAACTTGTATCGGAGCGACTTGAAATGAGCACAAAATACCGGGACCAGTTTTAGTAGTAACTTGAAGACTGTGCACTATGCAGAAAAAGAGCATTCCAATTACACTTTCATTAAACAGGGAGTTGTTTATCGTTCATTGTTCGAAATGTGAGGCTGGCGACTGGACTGACCCCATGTCGGAAAACAGTAGAAAGATGATTTTCAAAAAATGCCCGAAAAATCACCTGTTGCATAGTGCAGATTTTCTTGAACTACTAAAATAAATTTTTCTTTCATAAAGTAACCGTTAGTACATCCATAAATAANACAGCTTACACTCTCCATAAATAATACAGCTTACAATTTCAGTACATCATTTTAGTACTTGGCTACACTAGTAATTATAAGAAAAACTGTAACTGTAAGTTAATATATCCACTTAAAATTTTCAAACGAAACACCCAAAGCTATGATAAGAAACAAGTTGGTATTATTACTTTCAGAACGTGCCATAGCGTTTCTCTTTTCAATTTTAATATGACAAAAGTAAGCATTGAAATACTCAGTCGAGCCCAGTCCAAATCAATCGATTCGAAAAGATAGTACTGAGTTGATGCAATAATTCAATCTTAGTGCACCTGCTTATTTTAAATCAATATTATAAGAGCTTAAAGATACCATCAAATAAATTTTGTGAATGTTAAAGACATCATAATCCTGAAATTGTTTTGAAAGTAAGTTTGGACGAACAAATGTTCGTTCAAAAAACTGTTCTGCAGTGACAAAAACAAAAGTCACAATAAATGCTTTTCATAACGTCTCATCCAGTATTTATTTTAAAAATTTAGGAAAGCATATTGTTTTATCGTCACAGAGAAAATGATTAGCTTAAATTTAGGAAAACATTGCTGAAGCTCAAGCAGATTTGAAAAAGTTTTCGAAAAACCTTTTGCTTGAAGGTTTGCTTTCTAACTCGTCTTAGAATTTAAGCTAATCATTTTCTCTGTGACGGCTTAGGAACTAGTGAGATCGCACGTTTTGGATACCAATCGCCCATTAAACTACGAAATAGTTTAATACGAAATAGCCTGCAGCCTAACATAATTATCGAACGCAACGCGTGCGACTCGTTCTATATATAGGCACGCTCACGATCCGCGTGCTCTCTTTTTCTCGGAACCAGCAGAAGAAGAAAACGCAACGCGACAATGTAACTGAACGAGTTTTTCCTTGAGTTTGCACGTTCCTTGCGTGAGAGCCAGCAAAAGATAAAACTGCGTGTTTACTGTGAAGATGAAACCGCAAGTCTTCCTGCGAGATAGCCAGTTCGAGATAAAAAATGTTCTGAGCTGGGTTTCGTATCAATGTTCCCTACCCGATATCTTGAGCTCGTCGATTCGTCGTTTTGCTTTAACGTAATTACACCAACTGACGATATCCAACGTTTCTGTGGTTGCTTGCAAGGCGAATTTAACTGGGAAGTCAGCAATCAAGAAAGAATTTCATTATCGCAGTCGTGATCAGGGGCTGAACCACGTCGCCACATAAAATTGGTTCCCAGACCGGTTAGCCGCTGATCATTCGACGTTACGACTTGGACTGCACTACGACCCTACTACGAGGTTCCTGTTCATGTTTTGGAATATGGCCGGACGTTCTTCACTTGTTTCATTCGATTTGGAGTTAGTATGTGAACTTTTTTAGCTACATTCCTGTTAAAGAGACTTTGATTCAAACGGCACGCATTGCTTTCCAGCCGCGGATGTAACCAAACAGTAAGCAATTTTTTTTCTTTTCTTTGTTATTTTTGCCTCGTCGCGCACGTTTCTTTCGATTCGATTTGTCAATTGTTTAATTCCTACGCTTATCCCAAGTAGTTGCCTTCACTTCATTGTACCTTTTTCCGCCGGTAACGCTTTTTCTAGCTGCTTCCCCAATTACTTTTATCGAGTTTTAGGGCGTGCTTTTCAACTCCCTAGTACCTACTCGTTGTTTGTTTTCTAAATTCTTCTGTTATCATGTTAGAAAAAGCCCCCTTTTATCCCGCCACTAGAGCATTTCTTTACCTACCAATCCCAGTGTTGCAACCCGTACCTTCCCTCGCACTGCGTAGCTGCGCACCTTCCGCCAGGCTTACCCCATGCGTTCAATTATCGATTTTGAGCCACACGTTCAGGCTGCGTGTACTCACTCCGGGGTTTCTCGTGTGGCAGACACCCTCCCTTCGTCTTGTCATTTCGAACGAAATATGTTTTCCATAGACGGCGACAGGACGGCCCGCCTGACCCTGCCGTTCCGCCGCTTCCGAGTTAGCTTTTTCCCGGTCTGGGAACCAATTTTATGTGGCGACGTGGTTCAGCCCCTGATCACGACTGCGATAATGAAATTCTTTCTTGATTTCTGACTTCCCAGAAAAACTTGTCTTGCAAGCAACCACAGAAACGTTGAATGCCGTCAGTTAGTGTAATTACGTGAAAGCAAAACGACGAATCGACGAGCTCAAGATATCGGGGTGGGAACGTTGATACGAAACCCGGCTCAGCAAATCTCGCAGGAAGACTTGCAGTTTCATCTTCACAGAAAACACGCAGTTTTATCTTTTGCTGTCTCTCACGCAAGGAACGTGCAAACTCAAGGAAAAACTCGTTCAGTTACATTGTCGCGTTGCGTTTTCTTCTGCTGGTTCCGAGAAAGAGAGCACGCGGATCGTGAGCGTGCCTATATATAGGACGAGTCGCACGCGTTGCGTTCGATAATCATGTTAGGCTGCAGGCTGGTTCAAATTCACGAACTTGGTATAGGTGGCCCTTTATTAAATAGTTTATCTTCTTATCTCTCTCAGCGTTCTCAAGTCGTTCTCATCAACAGGACCCTGTCAGACCTCAAATACACTAGTTCAAGGTGTTCCTTAAGGATCCGTTCTAGGCCCTCTATTATTGCTGATCTATGTCAACGACATTGCTAAAAATATAAATGCATCCATTTCCCTTTTCGCGGATGACACCACTCTATATTATTCTGCCAAATGTCTTATTCACCTACACAGGGTACTTTCTCAAGATCTGTCTACGTTATACAACTGGTCAGAGGCTTGGAATATTAACTTCAATCCTTCTAACACTGCCGTTATGACAATATCCAGAAGAATATCCATCCCCCCTATTTTTAATGATAGTGTAACACATTTGGCTTTAATCTTTCATCACAGTCTCTCTTGGCATACTCACCTTCTCCAACTTCATCAGAAAGTGATGAGTAAAATAAATCATCTTCGCTCATTTTCAAATTCATTACCTCGCAACTCTTTCTCTACTATCTACAAAACAAACGTATTACCGATTTTTGATTATGGAAGCATTATTTATGACAACTGCTCTGATAGCGACAAACACCTGCTAGAAAAGGCGCAACGCTCGTCGCTTAAATCACATTAGGCTGTGTAAAAACTACATCCTCTTCAGATGTTCTACTTAATCTAAAGCTTAAACCACCGCAGAGAAATATCTATTCTTCGCAATTTTTCTAAATTAATTTTTCGTTTGGTACCCTGCTCATTCCCCTATGAATCTCTTTAGATCGTTCAGTAAATTTGTTCCCTACACTTTGCGCTACAATCTAGACGTTCAAATTCCACTATTAAAAAAATTACTGGCATTTAACCTTTTTCTCCGTAAGGCCTTTAGCTTATGGAGTTCTCTCCCACTTGAAATTAAACCTTCTCCAAGTCACCCAAATTTCATGAATCGTTTAAAATCATATTTCCATGTTTCAAAACATAGTACCCTTCACCTTTTGGGAGTTAATCCTCGTTTGACATTCGTTCGTTGTATGCTTAGCCTCGCCCATAGTCCATTAAATATCAATAAAAGATCTTATCGTACTTGCGTTTGTGCTGATATCGAAACTGAGATTCACCTTTTCTTTTACTGTAAATATCATGATGCCGCACGAGCGATCCATTGCAATAGGGAGTGTAATATTGTAACCGACAACAAATCACCTGAGGTCTTTGATTGTCTGAGTAACGTTGAGTTGCTGCGTATATTCTTATTTGGCCTGCCTGATGATGAGCCATAACATATCTCGGTTGCTGTGTTTTGCGCCGTGTATGATTTTCATAAGTTTTGTAATAGGTTTTGACAACGTCCGCGCGACTTTGTGCATCGTTTATGGGAGATTCGTGCTTTTCTGTTGCTTTTTTTTTGTTCATGCTGGTCTGTTGCAATTATATCTATATGATGTGCCTCATGCGTCGATCCCCGTTTCAGATGATGTATATAATACTGTTGATGAGTTTCTGAAGTGCTGTGGCTCTAGCAATGCAGCGTATTCGTTTTTGCATTTCCGTTTGGTTTTAATAGTTTTCTTTCATTGTTGTATTTTGAAAGCTCGACATGACACGACAAGATTGCACCAGTCAGGCTGTCGTCTGTAGCAAGATTGTTGTTAAATAAATTGATATTCCAGTAATTCACAAATATGATAAACACAGTATTGTGAATTGGTGAAAGTTACACATATCCTCTAAACAAACTTGCGTATGTTTGATCCATTGAGTCTACACAAAAATGTGCTTGTGTATTTGCGAAGAAGCAACAACCGGTTTTTACCACAGATCGGCAGTAAAGTCAAAGAAATACTTGTTGCCGCGGTTTAACACAACGGTTGGCTGGTTGACCAGCCATTGTAAGTTGACCGCTTGAAGTCCTTTAAGATTTAAGCCGGCAGGATGATTTCAATAGCACTTGAGCTAAAAGCGGTTTGAAGGTTGTTTGACGATTTGAGAATGAGGTAATAGTTACCGTTGATTGTTGAAACGTGCATAAGTTAACACTTATAATACCAATGAATCATTTAAGCACTGATGTTTTCAAAAGCTTTGTTGAGCTGCAGGGACCTGTTCGGTTTTTGCAGCAGTCTGCTTGAACAGAAACAAAGCCGGCAAGCTTCCTTTTCTATTTGATACCGACAAAGAGTCTTACACATTCAATCATGACATAAATAGGATCTTGGTTCTTCAAATATTAAATAAAAATTTTTCTTCGCATCAGAATGACTGCCCCAGTTCCAATAAACAGCCAGAAGAGTGCAGCCAGCTTTGTGCCTCTGTTCAACCGCTGCATGATGACGCTTTCTTTCAACATAAGTTCATGAATGAATCCACCCACGTTCTTGTGCGGAAAGGGAACGTCAGGAACATCTTTTCCCAGAAACTTGCACAAAGGTTCCCAACCGTCACGGACGTTGAACACAAGGAGTTTATCTTTGGGCGCATTCTGAAGTGATGCAATATATTAACCTGTTACTGTGGAGAACTTCATAATGTCAATTTATTTTGCATGAATGGTTAACACAGCAGGAAAAATCAAAATTTGAAGTAAAATACAGCTTTCTTCCACTCCTAATATGAAGGCCTGCAGTCTCTTGAAATCCCAAATACAGCGATCAAAAAGCTCGACTTGAACATGTTTATTTATGTAATTTACCTGTATGAAATATATTCAGTTATTTTGTTTAAGTTCTGAAACGTATACGTCACCTTCTGAGGATAGGTGAGGCGCGAGTATCAACGAGTGACGCCAAAGGGGTGCTACTGAAAAAAATTAAGAACCTCTGGTTGCAACTTCATGCTAAGATAGAGCGTTGACATAATGACAATCTTGTGCAAACACAGGAAAGAAAACAACAAATTCCTTTCTTTAGGAAGCTCCTGAATTATTAAGAATCTGTGGCAAGAAAACAATTTTACACTATTGCCATGAACCCAGTTGTCCTCAATCAATTAACCACCCAGTTATGGCAGCAATCGCAACCGAGGCACTGAGGACACTACTTACGTTTAATACATATTGATTGTGCATCCTGTATCTGTTGAGCATTGCTAAGCGGTTGATGGAAGCTTTCGACCAAACATGTGGTAAGCAGAAACCGAAAAGGGCCATATCTGCACATATTGAAAAAGCATAGGTCTTTGAACGAGTTCAAGGCAGCAAAACCATAACACAGTTTTCACGACAAAACAATTTTATACTCTTCAAGAACCGCAAAGCTATTAAGGAGGCTTGGACTTTGTGCAGTCATAACCTGCTGACCGATCGAGCTAGAGAGCTGTTTTTACTCTGTAAAGAAGCAAAAAGTCTCCTCTGTTCGACTTTTGAAAAGTTGATCACTTTTAGGTTCCAACCTTTTTTGATGTGACGTCAAAACTGTGAAAGGTCACACGATATTTGAATGATGTCATCACGGCCTGAAAAAAAAAAATTAAGCGGCGCACTTCGCTTGTTTCCATTCAACTAAAGCAAGGAAATATCTGCATCTTTAAAGCCCTTCTTCTTTTGATTAAGCGAGTTCTTTTATCCACTGCTAACCCGCCTAGATATCGGGGCAGGTGTTGAGCAGCCATTCGGTTGTCTCATCGTCCAGAACCGTCAGGCCGTGTAGTCCGTGGGGAGGTCGGTGCATTGGACATTGGAGGACGACATGGTCGACGGTTTGTTCTGCGCCTCACTCACAGGCCGCAGAGGAGGCCATACCCATTTGTACAGGCAGGAGCGGAAACGTCCGACAACGGTGCGGAGGTGGTTGATCCGGACTCAGGCTCTTCTTGGGAGGGTCATTCCGGGTGTGTGTGTGTACCGGTGTCTGGAATTAAAGTGTGGAGCCTTGTGGGGTTGTCCGCCCACTCCGCGTTCTATTGATGATCCGTCCACAGCGCCGCATGAATGTTGTTGTTGTCAGAAAAACTGATGAGTTGTTGTGCGGCGGGTACAAATGGGTGTCTCGATTTGAGGCGCTGTGCAGCTGCACCCGATGGACGGGTGAGCGCTGAGCGGCGCAGGTGTCCAGGCTCCATGGCACGGCGTCCTAGAGATAGTGTGGCTCCTCTGCGACGAAGTTCAGCAGGTTGGGTGCCTGCTAGGATTGGAAGGTTGTCCGCTGGTGTAGGACGCAGGCATCCAGTCACAATTCGCAAAGCGTCGTTGATGGTGGGGTCAGTGAGGC
>JGI24021J15306_10001086_pt1 | contig 25047 bp, 15 predicted proteins | sample Ectturendosymbi1_FD_15306 | JGI IMG/M metagenome (IMG submission 15306) | reverse complement strand
ACGGTTTGAATGCAGAATGATCATTGCAGTCACCAATAATCAGAACACAGCGATCAGGGTCAACTAGAAGCGACGCTAAAACAGTAGATAAGGAATCTTGCTTGAGAAGAGAGTAGGAATTCGGCGGAAGGCAGCACACCGCAATATGAAGACAACGAAGATTTGCAGTCATTCGGTCTTGATAATGTTGCGATCGGAAATCCCGAGCGGCATATTTGTTCTGGTTCTTGTTTGAAGAGCTAGATCTTGCACAATAGCATATAAATGTTGAATTACAAAACTGAAAACGTTTAGAAACTTCAACAAGTTTGCTTACATAATTTTCTTTGTCGTAATGACATAGGTTACTTAGTTTCAGAGTAGCTTATGCGATTTTGGAGGTGGTCCAATATTTTTCGCTGAAAGAACCAGGTTCCTTTCAAATTGGTGGAATATGAACATGTTTCCGGTAACAACGTTTCACCGGAGAAGGAAAAAACATTTCTTCTAAAATTAGTAGAATTAGGTGATCAGATAAGTATCTACTGCATAGCAAACAGACAGATGAAGCGTAAACTTGCTTTGTTCCTTATTTCATTTATTTATTTATTTACAAACAGCCAATGATGGCTGGCCACGGCCTGAAATAGCTTGGTTCCTTCTTACGCTCTGCAACTTGGAAGTAGCGAAGAGGTTACAATTGAAAAAAAACAGAGACGCCGGAACGGGGGTGCATTTCGAGGGCATTCCCCTCAGAAAGAGGGGCCAACGAGGGTATAGGTGCCCTTTCATAACAGTATCATAAGTCATTTAATGATATGTCAAGATCGGCTTGAAACAAATTTGTTGCAGCTATTCGCGCACACACAAAATTCAGAATCTTTTTCTATAATTTCTATTACTGGTCAACAGTGCGTGTGCTTTGACTATTATGGGTACGCTTTTGCACTGAACTCAAGCAAAAAGTTTTGAACTCGTGGTACGTCAAAATCATGGACGTCAGCAGGTTGGTCAAAACGGGCATTTTTCCTTCCCTAGAAATTGGGACTAATAACCAAATTTTCTAGAAAACTTGACGTCAGCAGCTCAATTCCGATTAATTGATTTATTTCCTGCAGTGACAGTTTATTAGCCGGTACAACAACTCACACTGCGCAATGCAGGACCTCTGAGAGACATTTTACCATGGAGTACGAACAGGGACGTAACGACGTTAGATGGCGCCCGGGGCAAGAAGCAAGTTTGACGCCCCCATGTTCGAACCTGAGGTCGTTCGGAAGCAAATGTACTGTATTGAAAAAAGTACTTGTGACATTGTTGGGACTTATTGGCGTTCGCCGCAGTCATTCAACACCCCGGATTGATTCGCCCCCGGGGATTTGTGCTCCCCTTCTCCCCTCATTACACCCCTGGGTACGAATACCGGTATCGGGCCCCATAGCTTGAGTTCTCGTCGAAATTTGTGTAGCTTGTTTGTATAGTAATCACAATATAGAAACAATTACTATGCTAAGATGTTCAAATATAGCTACCAGTGCTGCAGTAGAAGAAAGCGACCATCAAATTTGGACTTGATTACAGAAAATCTTAGCGTGAGTGCTTTCATCCTCCCAGGCCCCATAGCCTTCCTTGTACGATGAGGCCCTTGCACGATGTACCTCCAGTACCCCCATTTCATAGGCCCTGTGCACAAGCGCCAGGTTCACTGTTCTGGTGTCAAACAGTGGTGAGCTTGCAGTTCACTCATGGCCGCTCCTTTGTCCGCAGGGGCAGCTAGTTGCCAAACTTGCAAGTGAACTGCTTTACTGTTGGTCTTTATTGTGTAACAATAACATGGCAATAAATCTTCTAACGTTCACATCAAGTTACAGTATTAGGCGGTTTGCCGCATGTGACTGTTGAACGCAGACATCTTGACAGGTAGCCTAATGCAGCGAGGCAATAACTGCTGATAACGGTAAGCAGGGACGCCGGAGAGCGGTGGCATTGCCCCCTGACCTTTCAAAAGAGGGAAAAGGAGGACAAAGGTGTCTTAATCATCACGGTACCATAAGTAATTTTATGGCTTATCAAGATTGAATTGAAATACATAGTTTCTTTTATTATTTCTGAGGTCAACATTGTTGTTGAACAGTACCAAGCATAATCGGTAAAAAATTTTTTGTTTTTCATAAGTTTCCGTTGGCCTCAACATTTTTACTGCCCCCTTGAACTACCGACGTTCCGACGTCCCTGAATAAAACACTAAATTGCTTTAAATTATACGCGAACACGAACTAATTTCTTTAATATGATGAATGTACAAATATATATAAAACAATGTTCAGTTTATCTGTTGACATTTCGGGTCTCATTTCGTGAACTGCATTTTATTGGTTTTCATTGCAAAGCGCTACATGGCAGCAGCGATATTAGCATCAGGTATGCATGGATTTACGAACGGTTTCGTTCTCGGCGCTCACTTTTTGCGCATGAAAATCTACTGATGCAAAAATGATAAAACAACAAGGGGGAATAACCAAAACATATTTTAGGATGAGGAAGGCAACGGTTTGACTGAGAGCGAGATACGGGATGAAGTTGATACATTCCTGTTCGAAGGGCATGACACAACAGCCAGCGGTAAGCTTTGAAAACCTTTGCTGACTTGCTCAAGTGTTCGTGATTGTTGCATGTTTCCTGTTTACAAAGATTGAGTTATTTGACAGTTATGGTTCGCTTAAAATCGTGAACGAGCTAAAAAGGTTGTTGCCGGATATTCAGGAATCTCTTGGGCTTTGTACAATCTTGCCAAGTATCCCGAGTTTCAAGAGAAATGTAGAAATGAGGTGAATGAAGTTCTGGGAAGTGCATCTTTTGTTGATTGGTAAGTTTCAACGGCATCTTTAGGTTAATATAGGATCAGCTCAGGGAAGCAGCATCAAGCAGACATGAAACGAATATTCCACTTTGGAGTGGAAAGTTTGTTTTCAAACCGAAACAAAGAAATTGCGGAAGGAATTTTTTAATTAACAATTAACACGCCACATGAAACAAATTTGTCTTTTTTATGTTAAATACACATTTCTACGCGTCCTGCATTTTATGAAATTATACCTATCTTTGTTTATAACGTGTCGAGTAGCAGCTGCTCCCAGAGAAGCTTTACACTACTGATGATTATTTTGCACAATGTAAACTGAAAAGCAAAAGATGCGTGAATTTTCGAGTTAAAACATTTATTCAATACAATTTGTCGGACGATGCAATGTTGGATGAGCTAATGTAAATTTCACTTTCGTTTGTCAATAGCTTCAATTTGAAAGGATAATTGTAGTAATAGCGTGAATAAGTCAAGAAAGTTCGCCGACATCGTCAGTCACTGCATGTGTGCTGTTGCTATATTTTTTCCTGGGATCTTTTCGTTTTCACGAACATAGCCCAGATGAAACCCGATCGTATTGCGGCGGTCCTCTTTTAATGTACCTCCTCCACTTTAGCTCAAACGGCTGAGCAAACCATTTCTTAAATCGCGTTCTCTTAAGAAAATGGTACGATCGTGAAACACATTAGCAGTGACAAAAATATTAACTTAATGCTTTCATCATCAGGTTGAAAAGGATATGCATTACCTGATTAAGTTTTTTTTAACGACGTTCATAATCGTGTACAGATAAATTTGATAGTCGTGTAGTTGCATTGGTGCAACGGCGTGCAGAATTCTGGTAATGCCCAGGGCGACTGCTTGAATGTATGCCGTCTTAACAAATTATAGTATTGAGAAGTGGCATATGGTAGTCATTGTTAATGGATATATGCGGTTTGTGACGTCACAATACCACGTCATATTCACGTTTGCAAACCAATGTTTTGGCGAATTTTATTGACACATCCTGCATATTATTCTATAAGCCTCACCTTACTCGTTGTTGTAAAATGTGTCATTGTACTGAACATAAAATTATTATCAGCGCTACAAGTTAGAAGACCGGATAAAAACACAGCACTCAACATTAGAACAGAGCAGTACATTACTTCCAAAATTTCCGGCAACGCGTCAAAGCAGCGGAGTAAAACCCTCAACGGCACGACAAGGCAGTTCACAACTGTAAAAACATCAACCTGCGCGAATGTCTTGTCGAATGGAGGCCGAGCAGAGAAGGTGTGCGGCTGGAATGGCGAAAACCCTAGGTTGACACTTTGAAACTTACTAAACTACACAAGAATTTAGAAGGCGCATAAAGTACGCAAGAAAATTTGATTTTTTATCATGTGGCTGTTATATGTAAAACTACTGGGGGCAGAACAGATACGGGTTTGTGTGAGCCGTATTGATCAATCCACCTGAACTGCCAGTGACCGAGCTCGAAATGACGCACATGTTGCAAGCACAGGTGTATTAGCCCACACCCAATGTTGCCTCATCAAAAAAAGAAACGGAAAACTATTGAGGGATCAAAAAGTCAGCAATATCAAGCAAGTTGAAATGGGACAGTTTCAAAATTTGGCACAGAAAATCAATTAAACGTCCATAATTACCTTTTGATTCTTTATGAGATTTTCCGTTGATTGCACGATCGGGAAATGGTCACGCCACTATCAGTTTGACTGCGTATGCGCTGTGCACCTAGTTTTAGAGTACAGGTCCCTGGTGCTGAAGAATGTGAAAATTACTGGTCTTTTTGTACGTAAAAACTAGTGTTGACACAAAACAAGTTTCGAAAAAGTAAACCTTGCGGCATGTGTCAGTAGCCTTACAATAAGAAAAATCATCTAGTTACAGTATTTTAATTTTTGTAATTTCACTCTTTGGATGTCCCCCTGCCTTGGATTCCCGGGGCCGTCGCACCCCCCTCTTCTGCACGCCAACTGCATTGGGGTTATTTAAAGCCAGTTTCTGCAAATATCTACATGTTGTATCATGATCTTTTCGAAGGTAACGTTTCAACCTAATTGCAATTTTTTTGCACAAAGGGATGACTTCTCAAAGCTCACTTACCTAACGATGTTCATCAAAGAAAGTATGAGACTTTACCCACCTGTGATGATAGTCGCACGCGAAATTGAAAAAGAGCTAGCGCTGAAGAGCACGTTAAACAAATTATACGAAACAGTTGTGCCCATCAAAAGCAGAATTGTTTTGGACATCTTCACACTTCACAGAAATGAATCGGTTTGGGAAGAACCAGAGGTGAGCATAGGATGTGGTATCTTAGATGTGCATCAGACGTAAATTGTCTACTTGGCAATAAATGCTAATTCTGAAAATGAAACATAATTTTTAATTTTTTTGACATTAGGGATAACTGGGAAACTCTCATTTGAAAAAGTAAACCGCCTACTCATACCCAACCATGAAAATGACTTGCATGTTCTCTTCTTTTATTGACCATATTCGACTTTTGAAACTTCTTTCATCTAGTACAGGGATCCGCAACTCAAATGGGAGGTGGGCTACGATTTTGCTTATAATCAAGTAGCTGACCATACAATGAACGGCCTGAATCCCGAGATTTGCCCAAGCTCGGCAAGTCAGAACTCGGCTGTAGAATGAAGTAGAGAGCTTTGCAAACTCTCTAAAAATGCTGAAAGACTTGCACTTTCGACTAAGAAATTGGGAAGTTTTGGTTTGAACGTTTTTGTGGGTAACGTCATATAGTGTGTGAGGTCACCTACAAAACACCTCAAGACCAAAATTTCCCAATTTTCTTTTCAATCGACGGTAAAAGTCTTTCTGCATTTTAGGGATGTGAACAGCCCTCTATCTAATTCTGCTGGCGAGTTTTGGCCGAATATGTTGGCGCCATTTTGCGCCAAAACTCTGGCGCAGGCGGAACTTAAGAGAGCAATTCATATTCAATTGTAAAAACGCACTTCTTTATTAGACATAACAACAAACAAATATTTATATTTGAAAATTATATTTAATCGCATGGGTTCCATTTTCAAATCTTTGGCGGGCCACATTGGGCTCGCCCGCCTTGTGTTTTGCATCCCTGATCTAGTAATTATTCTAAATACTTCGAGAAAAATAATGCATCAGAATGCTCAACACTTTTTACCTTTGTTGTTGGTACATTTACTAAGTGAAACATATCCTACTTGAATGAATCCCATTCCAGATTTTTGATCCTCAGCGATTCACTAAAGAAAACATTGCCAAACGTTCTCCCCAGGCTTACTTGCCTTTTTCTGCTGGATCTAGGTGAGGCTTATGTTTTTTATTGACATTTCGTAGTACAGTATATAGACAAGAGTTGAGTAAAGTCTCTATCATCGTTTAGTAATAGTTGGGGATGTAAGTGTTTTTCTTGGTCTGCTCGTTCAATGTTATCTTACAAAACCTATGGTAACGGTAATGGTGTATTCATGAATTTTTTCGTCTCAAATCACGACGTACCATGAATGCAGCAAGAGGAAAAACAAAAAAATTAATAAGAAATGTTGATGAGAATATGAAAACATCATGGACTTCAAGTTAAGAAACCTAATGTATGTTTTCTAACATGTTGAATCACAAAGGGTTGGCGAAAAGGCCATGTGGGTCAAGTTCTCAGCCAGCCCTGTTGCTAGCGCAAATCCATTCTAAATTGAAGATATTTCAAACGTAGCAAAAAAAGTAACAAAAAACATTGAATCAATGTCAGATAAGATGAGCAAAAAACAGCAACAACAACAGTGGAAGAAAAGCATGTCTATGCAAAGGGGTTTGGAGTGAACAACTCTAGAGGTAGAAGATATAAGGGAAAAGAGGGGCATCAAGAGAATATTGCAGCAAGGTCACAAGCACATGAAAGGAAAGTCAACAGTAATTTTGGAAAGATAGCAGAACGATTTTGTATTGTTTTACAAATGAATTAGGCGAGAGAGATTTCATATTCTCAGGCCTATATCAGACCAAATGTTGGGAACACTATTTTGTAATGAAAGCTGACCCAGAGACGTTTTCATTATGGTATAAATAATTTTTTTACAAAGAGACAAACCTTGTTTGATATTTGTGGACTGATGCAGTATCAGAGAAGTAGTTATCAAAGTGATTTGGTAGTTCACTACTATTAAAATAGTAGATACATAAATTTGGCAACAGACAATTTAAATAAGTTTGGTATATTTAAAAATTAGTGTTTGAAATACGGTATACTTGCTGTAGTTTTGTCATATTTGAAAGTTCTTCCAGCTTTATTCTGCAATGTAATTCGAAGGAGTAAAGTAGTCTTATTTTCCCCAGTTAAGTATTGAATAAGATTAATAGGAATTGAAAAAAGCAAAGTAAACGAATTCGAGCACTGAAATGTTGGTATAGCGCTTTCATTTGAATAATATTCCACGTTATTTAGACAGTTGTGCACCAACTTCACGATTTGAGGCTTACAACTGAGTATATCATCAAGCATAACGCCAAGATATTTTCGGCTACTTTGTTTTCGTATTGGTTGATGATTTATAGAAAAAGACAAATTGATATTGTGATGATTGTCCATGAGCAGGAATAGCTCTGCAAAGTGCATGAATTATAAAATATAAATAAATGAAACCCACCAACAGTAAAGTTACCAATTAAGAAAATATAATTGCAAAAATGTAATCCCGGCTGCCCACTTTACATAGGAAAGGAAAAAGACACAGCAGAACAACTAAGCATAACAAACTGCCAAGTGTACAGTGACGCAACAAATAATAATAACAGTCCAGTTGGTTGCAGGATGCATATTGCGTAAGTGATATAACGCTGATTGCATGAATACGTTGACACAGCCACGCGGTAGGTCTATGGATGATTGCGATTGGTCACGGGCTTTAAACAAGCCGAAGTAGCGAAAGTAAAACCATCCCCAAAATTTCCTTTGCATAGCAAGATTGCATCGAGGCCATAAAAAACTATAAACATTGAGTGTAGGTCTAATCAGTAAAAACGCTTGTACTTTAGAAGGGTTTCTGTATATCACTCCAACAACATATTTTGCCGCTGTCATTATTTGACTTCACTTCACTGAAAAGACTTTCACATCCATATGTCGTTAATTCTAACTCTTGTCTCATACTAAATTGTAGTTTTGTATTTATATACAGGCCACCACCTCCAGTATTGGTTGAAGAACCAACATGAATAAAGTTGTAGTTAGGAATTTGAGTATGTACAACATTTTGATTTCAATTCGGTTTCAGATATTGCTATAAAATTAGGTGAGACATTACACATTGCAAAGAAAGTGTCAATTTTGTGCTTAATAATTTTTGGCGAGACTGTGTAGACTGAAGTGAAAATAAGAAAGCTTTCTAAGAGACATACCACTGGTAGAGTTGATTTTAGAAATATTTGTGAAGGGGAAGATAGTCGTTATGTATATGAGGTTCAGCAAGTGCAAAATGAAATGTCATTACATATTGTAGGAGTGATTTTTTAGTTGAGAGAAACAAATCAAGCAATTCAATACTAGAAGTGTCACTAAAAGGAAAATTGTAATATGTACAGAGTAAGCACATAGTAAAGTTGTCAAAAATGAAGTAAAAGCATCTAGAATGAGTCCAGTTTTCACAAATTGTACAGATCATTTTTCGGCCAGTGTGTAGATCACAAACTGCACATTGATCATTAAAAGCCATTTGGGTGAGATGGCACAGTCAAATGATGTCATACGAATAGCATTCATTGTGAGTGGAGATGCCAATAGTAAGCACAATAGGAACTCACCACCACAGTTCATTCTCATGAAGTTTGATTCGCAACGCATATTACTTGATGAGATGTCGGTCATCTTCCTTTTGAATTGTAACAAATGCATTCTTTTCGTTTTTTCGTATTCATCAATGTTTTTATTTGATGCATAAAACGTGATTATGTCAATTACTGCACATGAAAATATGATAGCTTTGTTCATTTATCGATGTGACTTTGTCATATTTTGTTTTGTCGAATATGCACCCGTTTATGAAAATGTCAACAACATTATTCAAAAGCACTTTGCATATGATACTACTTCAGAAACTGCATTGGGCAAAATTTTGCCATGAACGAGATGAAGACCGTCCTTGCTCATACACTTCGAAGATTTCGCCTGTATTTGGATAATGAAACTCCTGTTCCTGAAATGCAAAACAGAATCACTCTGAAAAGTGAAAATGGTTTGTTCGTGAAATTGAAACGAATATGAAAAAAGAGGACACGGGCAAAGTTCGACGAGCTTTCGCATGATATTTCAAATCCTCTTCTTTCGTTGTGATTGTGAGAAACTGCAAATCTTTGTTAAAAATTTATTAATGATTTTGTTCGTTTTTAAACCATCAATCGAACGCACTTGTAATTCACAAAATGTTTGTGAAAGAAGCAAACCCATTAAAACTTTTTTGTTTTTACATGATCAACACAGGAGGAAGCAACCACTGTTTCATGGCGAGTTGACGCCTACGTTGTCGTTCTGCTGCATAAGTTGTAAATTTCTGCTGGCGTTCTACTTTATAGTGCAAGTGTGCTTCGCTTCAATACTGAAGTTAATCACCACTTCACACATTATCAAAACAGACTATAAGTTAACGATTTCTCGTCGATGCTTAATTAGCATTTTGGTATTCTACTTATTTGACATCATTTGATCAATTATTATTTTTCAAATACGTTGAATGCAAAAGCATATTGCTTTCTATGTTTTTGTGCAATGCATGTAGATTTCTAAATAACAAGGTAGTTAAAAATACAATCTCGCGTTATGATCAAGGGAACTTCTTCACATTATGGGTTTCGGTACAGAATAGGAATTTTTTCAGTAACTGTTATCGAGAATATATTATATCGCATTTACAGTAGTAAAGACCTTTCTTCATCCGATAATTATTAAACTTAAGTCTTCTGAAATATAAACGTATCTGTGGATCAAAATCAAATGCACTTTAGCATCACTTTTCTTGATTGAATGGTGATTTTACGCTTGGAAGAATAAAAATTTCAGGAAAAAATGTCCCTATTACTTTAAAATCTGTGGGAAGAATATTTTGGTTTCAAAATCTGAAGGACTTATTCCGATAGATGAATTAAAAACAAAAAACTTTTTTAAATAAAGTGTGCTTTTCTCTCTGCAGCAAACTGCAACTGTTTTCTTCGGGTAAGCAAATGTTTTTCTAGTGCGAGTAGGATTCTCAGAAAATAGCTTAACTCAATAGGATTTTCCACGAATGGATGATAGCATTCTGTGAAGCTCTGTGGACATCTGTTATACATTACCTAATGTGCTTCTTTTAGTTCTCCATCTCGCTTAATCGTATAGTGCAGTGGTCGGCAACCACCGGGCCGCGAGGAGTTCGTTACCGGGAAGTATCATTTTCCAGGTTCAATGCTTTGAAACATTTTTTAACGTTAGACGCAATTACTGTCGGACGTTTCATGAAAAAGATGGAATTATTGTGCGATTGCTTAGGCACTTGGGAATTGTAATAATGAAGTAATGTCTGTAACAATTGCGTCAACGCAACTGAATGAAACTGAGATAATGCAAGCCTAGACCAGGGGTGGGCAACTATTTTTGCTTGAGGGCCACTTTGAGAAGGCCGCTTTTAGCGGAGGGCCGTCCCTTCTTATGCGAGTAGAAGCAAGTCTCGATTTATAGCCTCAGCAGTTAGCACTAATATTTACTATGAGAAGTTGGAGGAAATTTCAGATTTGAAGATTTTCCTGAGTGTTTCTGGGGGGGCATTGAAAACGTTGTGGTGGGCCACATTTGGCCCGCGGGCCGCTAATTGCCCACCCCTGGCCTAGACTAAACTATTTGGGCATTGACATTGACAACTGGTAGGCCTGTTGTAGGCTAGGCATGGGCAAGTGACTTCATTGCTTTAGTAAAAATATCTCCGATTGTTAAGTGCTTTGCAAGGAAGTTAGGATCTAGTTTAGGCTAGCTTAAAACTTTCACGGTTTAAAATGTTAGGTCTATTACGAATAGACCGTGTTCGGTTGATTGAGTTAACCAAGTATTTATACGATTGATAACGGTCGTCAGTGCAGCAAGAACAGTCCAGCATATCCAATTCGTGCTGTGCAGGTGCTTGCGATTGTGCCCATTAATTACATGACGTTTTAAAAACTTGAGAGAATGTGACAAAGGAGCAGTTTGGTGAAAAACTTCAGTCGTTGGTCTTTCTGATAATTGCATGCCAATGTGCAGTCAGCGAGACGTCTGGCAATCTACGCATTCCGAAGCGATAGCTTCGCTTCAGATAAATCATAAAAAGGTATTGAATCAAAGAGCACTGAATGGGTGTATTTAATCACTGTTGATTAGATGTTTATCTGAATAAAACTTGAGTAAACCTGCGATTGAATCGATTCAATGAGTAACCGTGAATCAAACTTGAGTATTTCAGATTTGAGTCACGGTTTATTCAAGATTTGATTCAATATTGAATTGTTTTGATTGAATATTGAATCATCACTTTTTGGAGAGCAACATAGAATTTGCGCATTGCGAAAATCACTCCCAAATTTGCTGAAGCAGCGATAAGCGAGTGAACATTTTTTTGCGAGGCGATAAGTTATCAGATAGTTCAATTTCGTGATTATAGTGTCGTAGTAAATTAACTGTGAAATAACTTCATTGAACGCGACCCTTTTCCTATTCCCGCCATGCAGTGATGTGCCCACTGTGCCGATATCTTTCAAAATTCACACTTACTTGAAACTTTGGCTCCTGGGAACAAAGGAAAATAGGTTGAGTTGAAGAAAGGCAGCAAATGATATGCTCATTCCGTCAGTAGCCTGCCGAACAAACTAATTACGACCAGCAACGTCGTTTTACTTGGGGTGTGAACATAAAGTTTTGAAAGTTGCATCATGCTTTCATCTTTCATGAAAACCCTTTTCTCGTCCAAGAAGTTGAGCTGGAATTCTGGAATAAAACAAATAAAAACTTCAATTTTGGCATTTTCTGTCCATTTCAACAGACACAGTTTCAGAAAAACAGCAACCTTCGATTCAAGGTGTACAGTAAATAACGAATACGTGAATAGCATTTAATTCCTGCTCCCGAAAATGTATGAAAACTTTAAAATACCCCATTTTTATAATTGGGCTTCGGATCTAAATTTTTATGGAAAGCCAGGTTAATGGTGATGGATCTGCTTGTGACACCTATAGGCGTCAGAAGAAACCTTTGAGGAAGAGAAGGTATTTCTGTGGAACAATGAAATTTAAATCCTACAAAAAAATTAATTCTCACATTCATTTTTCTGCAATGATATGCAGATACTCTCTGAAAAGCAACTTTCAAGATAAAATGTTTTTCGGAAACGATCAGACTTCACGAAAATGGGACATCTGCAGCACTATTTTTTTCTTTTTTCAGGTTTTGATAGTTTCATGAGAAACAATTTTTAACAGGTTGGTTGAACCATGCATCCCATTTCGCCTTCAGCGTCGGGTCCAGATCGAGGAATTGCTCAGTTACAGGCTACTGCCAGCTAATTTTAGGGATTCACAACTGCGTAAAATTTCACAAAACATCTATTACCAGCTACATAACAAACCTGTACCTAGTCAAGTAGCCAGGCAGAGGTGCCCAAGATTTGCAGGCAACACTTAAGCAACGCCCACGCTTATGCGTAGGTAGGCTACAGAAGTTGGCAAAGCGTAACTCTTAAGTAAATGCGTGACCCACTGTGGTTGTTGCTGCAGCTACGCGGCCTTTCAACTGGACTGAATATCCAGCCTGTTAAAAACTTAACCGCACTGTTTGATAGCCTGATCTTCGCACGCCTTGAAATGAGTGACCGCAAAAGTATTACTGATATGCGGCTCATAAACAGCAAACGCATCAAATCTCGGCAACCAGCAGACGCCTTCTGCCGCAGGCTGCAGCGAGCGTGTAAGTGCGAAAGCTTGGGAAAGTTAACAACTTGAAAGAACTGATTCATCTGCTTAGAGGGAGAATTCTTTTCCAGAGGAGGAAGTTTGCTGATTGTAGCAGTCGTAAAACTTTGCTGCAACTTTTTCTAAACCACCGGTCACCTCATCAGCGTAGAACCCATGCCTTGTACGATTTTACGTTGTTCTGTTTGGTACAATGTAAACGAACATATCATTGAAACTTTGAAACATTTAAAGATGGAAAATAAACGAGGGATATGGCCGAAAGCTTGGAAGGTTTTGATTGCAAGACTAACTGAAAGTTGTTTGGCGAGCAGTTTGATTTAGGCCTATTCCTCGCTGTTGCCTTATGCGTAATTTGACGAGCACCACTTAGACAACATTTTGAGTACAACTCAGACTTCCTGTGCTAACAACTCACACAAAGCGTATTTTACAGTTGAGGCAAGCCAGTCACAAGACGATTTTTTCTGACAAGGGTATTGAGACGAAAGAGTCCAATGACTGTTGCACAGCACAGCGCAATCGACGACGATGCCATCTCACTCTGATCGTTTACCATCGCCAGACTAGACATTTATTTTATCAAGTTGGCACTTTCTTTACTTATCTCTGTTTAAGACATTTGGCCCCCAAATCTGTTTTTGAAGCCTACAGTGCAGGCACAAGTGAAGTCAAGTGGTTTAAACATAAATGTGGGTAGGCTATTGGTAGCACGCATTTACTCTGTCAAGCGGCCTGACCTCAGCAAACTGACAAACAAGCAGACCTACAGAAAGAAACAAAATAATGCGTATCTGAACGTTCAAAATACTGAAAAAACAAAATAGTGCGTGGCTGAACAAACGGTGTGATTTCAGGAAGACATGCATGTAGGGATTGCGTGTGGCCTATAATTTTCGTTGCAAGCCTCTATACCACCTGCCGTGGCGAGCGAGTGTCAGTAGTCATCAGGTTCAATGTAACATTCCTACATTTGAGTCCTTATTGAGAAAATACGTGTACCTGTTTCTTGAACGATGCAAAAGTGTAACAACGTACCCTTGGCAGGGTTGCCAATTCGACTTTTCTGAAACCAGATTTTGCAAATCTGACTTTTTTAACGCACTTGGCTTTTTTTTAAATCAAAAGAAGCCTGACGAAATGTGGCTTTTTTTCAGTCGGAAAGGCTTGGCTATGGCAAAACATGGTCTGAGGTGCATATTCATTACAATTCTCTTATGACGAGAGTCTATGATCATGCATGGTGCACAGAATATTTCAAGGATTTTACTGTTGTCCTAAAAATGTTCGATGCATTTAACAGGAAACAAAATACGACAGTGTAATTACGTGGAAAGAAAATGCCTCTAAAGATTGGAACTGTATTATATCGATGTTTCTGACGAGTTTTAATATCCATTTTGCGTTTGGTTGTGCATGTTTTATGTATATGTGCCTTAAGACTGCTATCTGGCGTTTTTGGCTTTTTTGGTCAAGGTCCGACTTCTTTTGGTGAAGCGGGTTGGCAACCCTGGCCTAATGTTGCACGCTTTGATGCAGTCAGATTGTTCATATTCCAGTGACGTGCCGTCACGGGAAGCAGTGTCTCCCCTAGTACAATAGTCTTAAAATGTTAAAAAAATAAGGGATACAAAATAACAAATTGAATAAACATTTGTCCTTTCATCGTGAAAAGATGCAATTACTCTGTGATTCCAATCATTTTCACATTCAAATCATCTGAATATGCGTGTTTCTTCTTCAAGTCAGGCGAAAGTCACGAAGGGAGGCAGCGACTGCTTGTGCCTCCTCTTGCCTGGTGGCTTTCGCATTGAGCAGTCTGTCAAAAACTGTGTTGGTGAGCGCGTGCCGTGCATTTAATCTCTCTGTAACCTTCATGTCACCCACAGTGTAATGTTTGTATACACTTTGAATATATGTACTTGCATTCTACACTCTAGTCTAGATCATGTAGTTTACGTTGGTTAACGAATTGAATATGCAGCGCTATGCCCATTCCACGACTGATCTGATAGCCCTGCAATGATAAAGCGGCAAGGGAGGCACCGACAGCTTGTGCCTCCTCTCCGGTTGGCTTTCGCTTCGCGAAGTGCTTTACAAAGTGAGCTGCTGAGCGCGGAAAATGCAGCTAATCTCCATGCAGTTTGTACATTGCCACGAGTGTAATATTTGTACACATACTTCCTCGCATTCCATAGTCTTGCACTTACTTCACGTTGAGTAATGTGCTGAATATGCGCAGCGCTATGCCGAATCAGCAGCTGACCAGACATACAGCAACAGTGTTAAAGCGGTGAAGGGAGGCAACCAATACCTGTGCCTCCATGAAAAGTTCCATTGTTACGACATAGACAATTCCATGGTACTGAAACGGCATCATTGGCTTGATCCACAAGCCGCGTTGTGGAAAATTGCGACGAAAATGTGTGGATTACAACAGGATTTTGTGACATGAAAAATCTNCCAGGAAGCCTCAACAGACATGAGAGGTCAAGAAATCACATTCCAACCAAATTGCTTTAAACATATTTGGAAGTACAAGGACAGATTTGGCTTTGAACGAACAGCGGAGACTAGATACTAGCGTTCACAATGCTAAGGTAATTTACATATTTCATTGAAGCTTTCTGCAGCTGCCAACGATACTGATGATCAGCATTCTCAATTGGATCACTGTATGCATTGTAGACGTGTGCATAAGTTATAAGACTATCAACTTTTTAATAAAGCCGTTGAACAAGTAGTTGACAAGTCACTTCAGATTGGCCCTCCTATATTTTACCTTTTTTCAAATCTAGAATCACCTCTGTNCCTGTGTGTGTGTAAAGATTATGATACGGAATAGAAAGCAAAACCAACAGTCAATCTGCAAGCAACCACTTGAGTGGTGAATTTATGCTACTCCATTCAATTCATACACTCGCAAATTTGACTTTGGAAGAGAAAGTGCCTCCCCAGCCGCGGACCTCACCGCACGTCGCTGTTATATTCGTCCTTATTCTTTGAACACCACAACCGCATTTTACTTTGCGACTGAGAGCTCGTACGTTACAATGTTAGTTTGAGGACGTGCGCAGGCCACAACGCATAGGTACTTAACCGAGCTTGCCCAGAGTTGGACTCTAATTCTTTACATGCCATTTTCTACTCTGAATGTAGTATTGTACCAAGTGCTTCGAGTTAGCGAACAACTGTGCTGAGAAAGTGTCTGTAATTCTGTGGTCTTAGCTAGACCCAACGCCGTTACAATACGCTCTGTGCCTGTTATTAATTATCAGTCTGCGTTGTGCAGACAGTGTGTGCTTGTGCACTATGGACTTCGTGTTTGGTTCAAACATTAAAATACTGCAGGCTAAATGAATATGATTATGACAATTATTTCATGCCTTAACAATACCGATAGCACAGGTTTCAAACACAAAAACCAATCAAATATCATGTTACCGAAAATTGCTTTTACATTCTCAGCAACAAAACCAACTNACACCAAAAACATCAAACTTCCATTTTCGCTCCACAACCGCACTAACCAACCAATAGGTTTCTGAAGACCAATGACGTACAGCTCATGCGCGGGCGTGAACATGTTATGCTCAAGGTGGTAACTGATCTGAAAGAAGCGTAGTTTATTGCTCAAGTATCAGCAATGCATCTACTGTAGTTCATCATTTCTTAGGGACATATCAACAGCAAGCTGTGCAACACTTATTGGAGATGTTGTGGATATGATGCAAACTGTTAATTCCAAGATAAATCAGAAATATTCCAAAGTCTTACACATGACAAACGAACATTTTTATAAGAAACTTGAAAATATACGAAATCCTAATGGTTTGCCATATATATGCTAGGTGGCAACACTGGTTAGCATAAAAGTGATTGATGTAGGTACAGCCTAGATTTCAAGCATGGTCTCTATATAATATATAGCGACTGTTTCAAGCGTGATGTTCGAACAATGGATATGACTCATGAGTTTGTTTATTACGAATAATTGTATAAAAACTGAGCTTCAAGACACTGCACATGGCGTAGTTCTGTGCCTTCAAGAGCGAATTTTTAAAGCAAGCACGTTTTATGGTAGGCTAGGGTAGAGTGCAGCGACTGAGTCTCAGCAACTGAGGTTATATCAAAAGTAGAGGTGTCTAAAAGGTATCGTTGTGAAAATCGCCGAGAAATTTTCTCTACGGAGAAGAGAGTTGGTAAACTGAGAGAGAAATTCAAGCTAATAAGGCTAGATGTGACCTGATGCAATAGGCTAACCCTGCTACAATAGCTCAGCCCAAGTGTAGCCGACGTCGGTGCTTTTTTTTTAAAAGTGACGTGATATTTACCAGGTGTGTTGGTATTAATACTGAAACTGTGCCAGGACATGTTGAATGAGCATACCTTCTCAGATCTGCAGTGGTTGAACTTCATTTCTGAGATTGCGGGACGTCCCATGAAGCACTTAGAACAGTGGTTCCCAACAGGGATGCCGCAGCACCCTAGGTGCCATTTACGATACTCAGGGGTGCCGCGAGCTAACGCGTTTTTCAATATATCATCAAAAACACTATTTTCAAAATGTCATCAAACCTTAAAGCAAATTGCATTGGGGTCTCTACTTAGAGCCCACTGGGTGCCGCTTATTATATTGCCTTCTGTAGGGTGCCGCAAGTCTGAAAAGGTTGTGAAGCACTGACTTAGAATCTGCAAGTGAAAGCTGAGCTTATAAACAGTTTGGGTTGTGAGTGAGGCAAGCCGGAGATAAATTCTCGAAGTTCAATTAGGAATGAATAAGTTAAAGGCAGCTACAGTTTTAACCGTGATCCATGATGTGTGTTCGGATAAAAATTGGAAATCAGTGGGCACATTGTGACGTTAATATTACAAATCAAACACAAAATTAGATGCCTTAGCTTAAAGTTAGTAAATACTAGGCTCATTTTCGTCTAAAAGTTAAGGATTTTTAGAAAAAAAAATGTTTAGAAATGTGTCTTCTACTGTTGATCTTCAAGACACTGCACCTGGCGTACTTCTGTGCCTTGAGTTTCAATCGATTTTGTTGTTTTTTTCTTTTTTTGTGGCATTTTTATATGAGGAAGCGCTGGAAGTTCATATTAAGTTGAGAAATAGTTCAGTTTGTGTTTTCTGATTCCTAATGACTCTTCGATAGAGAAACGAAACTTGCATTGAGAAAAATTGGGGAAAAGTTTAACTTACCGGGTCGCATTTGTTATGGACGTTTTCCATGCGCAACGTGTCCAAGAGGATGGACATTGTCTGGCGAATAATTTCTGTCGACGGAATAAATTTCTGAATGCAATTGTGAGGTCAAAATTTCGTTGCACAAAATCACTATCTTCCAAAGTAAAACTTATTTATGCTGTATTTTCAGAAATGGGTTCAAATCAATTTTTAGCATTTAAGTATTATGAGAAAGAAAGCATGTTAGCAAAAAGAAATAAAATAAGCGAAGTTGAGTTTCGTTTGTGCGCATTGACAATTTTATTTTGAGTTTATGTGCACTAAAGAAAACTTGAAATTTAAATTCCAGTCAAACTAGTGTATTTCGTCGCGATTACATATTGTGTATCGTTGTTTGTAAAGAAGCTATACTTTCAAAAAATGAGCAAAATCTGTGTTTTATGCCGAAGGCCTTGTGGGCGGTTATTTAAGAACTTCACATAATCTGGCTAACAAGAAAGTACTTTTTAGGCAGAACTCCAAATAAAAAAGAGCATCAAGAGTTCTATGTAATTGCGCAATATCTTTCAGTGCAATGAATACACAAGTTGAGAAAAAGTAACAATTTCAGATACAAATCATGACTCTTACGTCGATAATACTGTCTTTCATCACAAAAAACGGCATTGTAAGCCCACTTTTGGCTTTCCAAATTGCCTTATTAGTTTCATTCGTGTACTTAATTAAAAATGTAGTGCTGCCAATCGCGAAGCAGCTCCACAATGCGAAGACTTTGGATCGTCTGGCAGGTGCGACTGAAAAACACTGGCTCTTCGGTCACTTGAAACAGGTTTGCTTTTGATTGCGACAGTACTGTACAACTTGTTAAACATTACTTGATTTACGTCTGCTGTTCTTGAAAAATGTTAAACTTACAATAGAATTAAGTGGCAGAGATGCAATCGAGACCTAAACTTCAAGACCGAGACCTGGTCAAAACTTCGAGATAGAGACCGAGACTTCATTAAAAAGTCCGAGACAGAGATTCGAGATTTGAATTTGAGACCGAGCATGAGACCTTCTAAAATTTAAAAAAAGTTACCCCCATTTGGAAGTTGAAATGTTTTCGATTTTCTTGCATTTCACTCACCTGCTTTTATTGTTTCTTAACTGCAGATACAGCAGTGAGAAGACACGTTGAATTACATAAATTTTCCTAAGCCATATCGCTGCAGTATTGAGAGTCTAAAGGCAACAGGCTTGTGACTGAGACCTGTAGCCTTCGTAACCTAGACGAGACCTGAAGCCTCCGAGACTCGCAAAAATGTGTCTCAAGACGAGTCCCGAGACCAAGTCTCGAGACTCCATCACTGAGTGGATTTACTTATTAGCTTGACACGATCAACTTGCTGGAGGTTTGTTCTCGGTTGTAATATACCTGTTGTCGCAGTTCCCAACCACCGAGAGTGGCCTTCTTAAAGGTGTGCGAGAGATGACCAGGTTGCATCCTACTATGTTCAACCGGTGGGTTTCCCCGTTCTCTTCCGGACTGCATGTCTACCATGCCGATACAGCATCAGCGTTACTTAGCAGTGGCGGTAAGCTTGTAGCCAGGATCTATCTACTGCGTACATTCTAGGGAAAGTCTGACTACTTTGAGAATGGTTTCAAATTGGCTTTGGAAAGATGTTAAACTGCGAATAACTCCAAGACCTTTCTCATTCTAAACTATAAAATCAAACGGAACAACTTTTCCGAATGAATTTCTTATTGCAACAGATGTCTGCAATCCTTTTAGCCAAGATAGTAAAAAATCCCCCCTACATGGTTTTCATTCCTGTGGAAACTCAAATATTAGCACACTAACCAGACTTGCGACTGAAAGTAATTCAGATTATACACCTCCCCACCCATTTATACTGGAATTTCGTTATGACGTTAAATCTTGATAAGTAAACGTACTTGCTCCTGGCAAATATGTATCACATAAAAATATATTTTATCTTATTCTAATTTGGGTGAATATAGCAGTCTTGAACAGACAGCTATAGCAACAGTTGGGGTTGTTATTTTTGTGCCATTATTTGTTTCAGGGGATAGTTGTCTGGTAGTGAGTGTTAACACTTAATGAGCTCATCCATCCTCTTCAGCATATGTGGAGAAGCGTATACTTGAAGAACTACCAGCTAACCTGCATTCGTAGTGCATGAGCTAAATCATGCTCAAAATCAACGCAATCCCAGACCTTTATCGAACCAATACCTTAGCAATAACTTGACAGCAAATCTAGAAATAAAGAATTGTACTCCAAGGCCGATACGGTACAAAAAGCAAACCACACTATAAAAGCAGCATCACGTTTAAACGCAAGGTCGCATATATTCAAGACGTACAAATTTGAGGAAACGGACATCGCGATCTTAGAAAAATACTGTGGAACAAGATGAGGGACGCAAGTTGAAATAAATATGATTTGATATCATCTCCTGAAAGAAGAATTAAGAAACTGCATGTGTACAGGCAAAATTAGAGAAAGGTTTTTAATAAATTCAATGATTCAGCATTTTTTGTACCGGGATTTGCCCAATTTGGACAAGATTTGTTCGGCCATAACTCGCCAGACGAGTGAGCTAGAGAGCTGTTCAAACTCTATGAAGATGCGGCAAGCATTGTAGTTTCGATTAATAAAATAGGAAAGTTTTGGATTTGAGCTTTTTGTGGGTGACGTCACAATAGGGGTAGGTTTAGGTTGTTTTGGTCAACGTCATCAGACCCTGGGCCCGAACATCAAGAGGAAATTTTCGTTTTTGTTACTTTTTTTGCAAAAACTAGGCGAAAATCCGCAGCTTTAGAGCCTTTGATTGACCTTCTATAGCGTTTGCGGTAGGTAAGTTATGGTCAAAAGTCACAAATTAATTAATTGATCTTTAGGGAATTTCCCTGCAAATTTCAGCAAAAAGTGACGCAAGCCATAAGCTTCTGCCTACAAATCAGAAAATGTGAAATTATTGTATCTATACATTGAAAAGCATTTCTTTGCCTGCTTATTAATCTTGTCCTACAAACTTTCGTACAATCAATACGAGTAAACTGGCCATAAAAGAATCCTGTTTATACCGTTTGCAACTGGCTGTACAGCTGCTATAGTCGAAGTTCATTGCAAAACCTATGCCAATTTTCAAAGATGCATCTTTTGCTAAAGTAGAATTAACAGTAACCTAGGCCAACCTCTGCACAAAGCCACTAACAGCAGACTTAGTGATTTCTTTTCAGCCCCCAAAGACAACTTCGGTTACAAATTTGTGCGTCCATGGGTCGGCGATGGTTTGCTTACCAGCAAAGGAAAGAAGTGGCAGAGAAATCGTCGTCTGCTTACTCCGGCGTTTCATTTCAGCGTTTTGAAAGGGTAATTGACTCGTTTCTAAACAACAGTGGTGCCACTCCTAGTGTTTTTCCACTAGATCTAGTGTTTTTTCATTTCATTTAGTGTTCTAGTGTTTTTTTTTATGGCTATCTAGTGTTTTTTTATGAGTGAGCTGAATGTTATTAATTGCACCATTTCGTGTAATTATGACTGTAATCGAGACCTTTTGATTTAGTGCAATTGTAATTTGCTAAAAATTTTACCTAATTAAATCTTAAATTACACAAGACAATATAATATGTTTTGAGTTAAACCGCTGCGAAGTCACTTGGTCATCTGTTAAAAGTTTCAGTGACCTGTACAAACAAACACAAGCATTGCTGCTATATCCCGTTCTCTTTGTCTCTGAGTAACAATGAGTTGCACAATGTCTATGGTTGGTACTGCAACGCATTTTCTGGGCATTTTCACTATGTGTAAGTTTGCTTTTGGAATCTAGTGTTTTTTTGCGAATCTAGTGTTTTTTTATCATGAAATCTAGTACCTTTCCGTAACAGCAGGGTGGCAACGCTGCTAAACAGACGCTCCTGGTGTTGTACCCTTGTGCTTGTTTGCATGCTAACATCCGAGAAATATTTCCAGATACACGCAGGTGTTCACCAAATGCGGTGAAGTGCTGCTGAACAAATGGCAAGAGCAACTGAACGAACCAGTGGATATATCGAGGGATGTCAGTCTCATGACGCTTGAAATAATGTTAAAGTGTGCCATGTCGTCAGAAAGTCATTGTCAGGATGCCAGGTATGTCGACATTTTTTCGTGTTGAAAAGCTATACGATGGCTTTGTAACCCTTTTTCTTTACAGTTTATAGTTTCAAAAATTTAGTATTTGGAGCTTGTGAATGGAAAATAATTATGACATACCTAGATTTCAACACTTTTACTTGATGATTTTACTGTTGAAGCTGCATTAAAATCAGTTGAAGCTGCGTTAAAAATAGTTGAAGCTGCGTTAAAAAGAGGTGAAGTTACGTTAAATAGTTGCAACGAAAATAAGCGGTGACAAGTTTGCAACAAATATATGATGTTTGTCATATAAAGAGGCGGAATGAAATAGTTGGGCCATAAAGAAAAGTGCTTGTGAGAGAAGATTTTCTGATCTACAGGTGGATGAAGGTCACGAACAGTTAAGCATATTGAGGTTACAGAACGTAACATTCGGATACCATCGCAAAATCTTTGCGGCGGATGTGGCACGATTATAAAAGAGAGAATAATCAGTCTTTTTAATTTCATTATCAAATCTACCTCAAGGGTTTGTTGCTAAAGTGAAGGCGCCCAATGAATCTGTGAACGCTGAAATTGCTTTCCTTACATAGTATTCAAACCTCTTGGCATGAGAGAGGCGTAAAGATACAGTTAAATTGAAAATTGTCAGAGATACCTTCAGGGGATAATCTGCTTTTTAGGCCTACAACATTTTTATCAATTGTGCTCAGAATGTTTATGAGTTGTGTGACATACTGCTTGTTGTTGCGCACTGCAGTGCAAACCATCCCTACGTTCAAGCTATCCAAGAATTAGGATATCTCACCAACTTGCGAATTACGACTCCGTACCTCATCCCTGACTTTATTTTCTGGAGATCGAAGCCTGGCAAGTCCTTTCAGCGAGCTGCCGATGTCGTCCATCAACATGCTGAAAAGGTGAGCGACGTTCAACACTCGCACTTCCAATATATCCTACCTATTCCGTTTTTGAAATGCAAAGGAAAAGCCATCCTAGCTGACAATGAAAACAGTTGGTTTTTGAAGATATCATTGGTTGTTGCGCTGCTGTTTCTTACGCAACAAAGCACATTTTCAATTACTACTTTGCGTTAGTTCTTTTTTCAGAATTTTCTTAGCTGCTACGGGACTTAGATTAGGATTCCGAGCATTTGTCCACTGCTGCAACAAGTATATTGAAAGTCTGAATCATATATATTTAGAACATAATATTGTTGTACTAAGAGCACATGCGCACAGGGTACTTGCCAATACAACCAGATTAATATAAATTTTATAGAACTATTTCATGTGAACGTTTATGCCCTGCAGCAGAAATCGAACACGCTTGCTCGTGCCATATAACCTGTTAAAGAATCGCAACAGCTAAGTCTATTAGGAAGGATAGCCTGAGTCCATAGATAATTAGGGGTATTCTGCAACAATTAGTCCTCTCTTGACGTTCGTCAGTTTAAAAGCACAGACAAAAATTTTTACGTAATCAAGAATGCTTAATGCAGTTGTTATTAAAGAGATTATGCAAACTAAGTGAGAAGATGTGTCTGCTGAAAGCACGCACAAGTTGCAAACGTTTTTCATCTTCGCGAAAACGTTTCGAGTAATTGCTTCAAAATGCGTTTTTGGGCCGGTTTACGAACAAGGATTCAGAAACGAAAGCGAGCGAACTTGGTCAAACCATCGTTAAATGAAAACCACCGCCGATGATGCGCATTTTGAGATAGTTTTAAATCGGAACTTTTAAGCATTGACAGCTGCACTGTTTGACATTGTCTTGTGAATGATTCCTATTTCAAACACACAGATAATATCCGATCGCCGGAAGTATCTGTTGAATCAAAGCAATTTTGATCTTCCTTCATCTGAAACGGCAAAAACAAGTGGCTTCTTCCACAGAGGAAAAAAACGTCTCGATTTTTTAGACATTCTGCTACAGACTAAGGTTTGTCGTTGAAACCAGCATTTCAATCTTTCTTGTAATAAAATGTGGTTTGCCCAGTAAGTACAAACCGATTAATATGCGCTGTGTGTACTTCACATTTGAGGCATTCCTGTAATATCTTCCTTGTAAAAATGCAATCAAAATTCTTGTTTCGAGTGTAACTTTTGTGACAGTTCAGTTCTCTTTACAGGACTTTGATAAACGTACCACAGGAAAAGTTATAGCACATATACAAAGGTTCATCAGCTGCAATAGATGTTTGCTTTTCAGCTTTGGAACTGGTACAAATTTACTGTGTGGGGAAAGATTAGGAGTTTTAGTGGAGTTTTTGACAGAGGTCAAAATTCACTGACACTCTCTATGCATGCTTCAGAACCGAAACTTTCATACGAAACTAGTTGACCAAAAGCAGAGATATCCTGTTGGAGTTGGGGTTCGATCAGTGTTTCTCAAAGTTTTTTTTCATGTTCCCCCCTTACAAACTCGAACACTGTCAATTACTCCCCAACAAACATCAAAATGATACTCGCAAAAAATTTCACACTACCTACTGTGAAGAAACAAGAGAGGATTATGAACTAAACAGACTCCTTGAATAACATCAGACACCAGTAAAAGCAGCTTGTACCTGCAAGTTACTGCGATTACTACCTGACGGGCACATAATCCGCTTGATCATGGAGCTGGTTAGTATTCGCACCTTCACCCGTACCACCGCTAACGGCAAACGGAGTAGGTTACCACGCCTCAACATTGGCGTCCTACAGGGATCCGGACAGACACCCCTTCTCTTCAACATCTACACCTCTTACATCCTCACAGGCATGCTGAGATTCGCCGCAAAGGAGCCACACTGTCTCTAGCACGCTGTGTCATGAAGTATGGACACCTGCTCCACAATCCACTCAGCGCTCATGTTCACCGAGTGCAAATGCACGGCGTCTCAAATTGAAACACCCATTTGTCCTCGCCG
>JGI24021J15306_10001084_pt1 | contig 25059 bp, 16 predicted proteins | sample Ectturendosymbi1_FD_15306 | JGI IMG/M metagenome (IMG submission 15306) | reverse complement strand
AAAAGAGGTCTTCCCACTCGGTAGCAGATTTTTGCGGCAAAAGTTCGAACAAGCAATAATTGTCTAATAACTACCTACTTTATCGTTTCGTTTATCACAGAGCAAGCCGTCAGCATGTCTTGTTGGTAGGATGGACAGCCCGCAGCGCAGCAAGTGTTAGATACTGGGCTGCTGACAACGTAACCCAATAACAAAACTTTTCCAACAAATTTATCACTACGTGGTCTGTGTTCAATTAAAAAATGAAAATATGGCGTTGTTATAATGGCAAACTTTGGTTGTTGCGTTGAGGTATTGAATAGGCTCGCAGAAAACTTCATTTCTGCAAAAATTTATTGTTTTCACCAGAGCTTCTACCGCACAATATGTATATCATGATCAAAATGAAACTCCTGCCGCGCACTGGCTACGCTGGTGTCCTCTCCACCATCAGCCTGGTTAAACTAATGTAACTGGGCAAGGACCTGTTGCAATAAATTTTCTTTTGGCATTGCTGCTTTCCCATCTTTTTGGCATTTTCATTTCAGATGCTTCGAAATCAGTGGCTTTGTGTCTTCTATACCCCTGCCTAAATACGTTACATGCATCTTGTCATATCTTTTAAAAACTGCAAAGTTATGGAAGTAGTGCGTGGCAGGCTGATTCCTCGAAGGCTTAACGGTCAAACCTGGCGGTTTTCATTCTCTACTTTACATCATATAGTGCAGTGGTTCCCAACCTTTTGTGATGCATTCCTCCCTTTGCTTATTTTGGAACTTTTCATTCCTCCCCTATGGAACTTTCAATTCCTCCCCTGTTTGGATTCGTAGGCTAGCAGTAACTACAGTTGGAACATAAGTCTTTATTGATAGCAGTAACTTGATTAATAAAAGTGGGACAACAGATATTTGTTGCCAAATAATGGCACTAAACCAGGGGTCTCAAACTCATATTGCTCTGAGGGCCAAATGGGATTATCAAGCAACCCGAAGGAGCCCATTCAACCGCTGACACAACAATGGCGTACCTGAACCTTATTAGAAACAGCTCGTACGTTTTATTTCCTACGAAAGGTATCGTGAGTTGTACACAAATCATTTCTAACCCTCTCTACGTTCGTTTAAATGGAGCTTGTTCACTCGCTGGCTCACTTTTAAACACCGGTGATTTACCTAAACGGAAATGGTAATTATTTGAAAGTTCCAGTTAAGTATCCCTGGCCGCACAAAATGCCTTCGCGGGTCACATGCAGACCGCGTGTTTGAAACCCCTGCACGAAAGTTTGTCAACAAAAACGTGTGATAGTCCACATACATAACTTGCAAACGTAAAGTGATATAACTAATTGAAACAGCTAACGTCAAATTAAAAAAGAAGTACAACACTTGCAATGAATAAGTAACTTAAAAATAAGGTGGAAATTCCTCCCCTGAACTCATGAAATTCCTCCCTGGAGAGGAATTCCTGCTCGGTGGGAACCACTGATATAGAGTTTCACTTCCTCAAAACCTACACATTACTTTTTCCAGAAGCTATACATTTAGTCTAAACTCAGGTTCCGGGAGAAGTATGCTGGAAGTAGTGTTTAGTGTTAGATAAACCCAAGCTAAGCAAATTTCCCACTTTGGAAAAGGTATTTTATGATATCTTAAATATTAAAACCGAAATGCACAACTGTGAAGTTCGTAAAGCACAGAAGCACTTCTACGATTAGAGAGAGATCCCAGCTACGATGGTTCGGCCGCGTGACCATAATTCTTTAATGAAGTTTGTCGAGGCCTCTGAGGTTCACTTGCGAGAAAGCAAACCAGAGGCCAGCCAAGGACCAGGTGACATGGTTACATCTCGGTCTGGTTTGTCCGTCTTGGCGTGGAGCCAGCGGAGCTATTAGAGATTGTTGAAAACCCTGAATCAGGGACCGAGTTTAAGGAGGGCACAGGGGGACATGTCCATTCCGATATTTGAGCAGGGGGGACACAATATTTTTGTCCCCCTTATATTTTGTGATAAAATATTGTAGTTGTACAAACTTAATCATTGCATCACTGTTGGAAACCCCCAGCATGAAGCCAGGAAATAAATAAGAAAAATGGATTACCTATAGAAACAGTGTACAGATTTACTATGTAAACTGAATTATCATGATTATTGATGATTGTGTTGATTAATTTAATTTAACCGAATAAGTGTGTACATAAACGTCGCTCAGTCGTGTGGCTGATTCGCGTCATGTTCTTGTGAGTCGGATTCCTGCGTTGTTTTGTAGCCTGCAATATACAGAACACGGTTGCCACTGCTAGTATTTACCAAAAGGTCTTGTGGTTTGTTTTTGATTTGATCTACAATGTGGTTTAGTGTTTCTGGTGAGAATCTTGTGTCTTCTTGTAGCAGTACATTTTATTTCGGCACTGACCAAATTTGGTTGATTGTCACAACTTTTGAGCATAATTATGTCTGTGTAAGACCAACTCTCAGAATTAATGTGCTTTCATATTAAATGCAGTGCTAGGTATAGCACCATTGTACAGTACCGGTTGCTGTATCACCACCATGGGCGTAGCCAGGGGGGCACAAGGGGAACTTGGGCGATGTTATCCAAAATAAATAATTTCCACAATTTGCCCCCAACTTTTCTAATTTTACAAAAAGATCTTAATGCGGTTGAGTGAGCATGGTAGCAAATAATAAATGTTTGTCCCCCCCAAAGTTTTCTAGTAAAGTCGGTCCCTGCCCTGAGTCATTTCGAGACCACCTGGGGCTGCTTCCCTGCGTCTCTCGCGAGAGGAAGAACGATTGATAAAAGTGAGTGAGGGCGAAAACATGGGCATATTTAATCTGTTCAAACATTGATCTATCAATGCTAGGAGTTTTAGAAACTTAGAAACGCGCAAAATATCACTGAGCTGAATGCAAACGATGCTTTGTTTCTAGGGGCGGAAATTGTGATGACTAGAAATTGTGATGGCAGAAACTTCATCATTTATTTGGAGACTATCTAGCTTGACAGCAGCTGCAATAACATATTTGCAACAGAGACTTGGTTCACATGAATTGAGTTCTCTTGCATACTATGTACGTTAACGCATGCCAGCATTTCTCGAGACGCATATACCATCAGTTCCAAACTTTTCCATTATGAGTAATCGCATGTAAACGGATGAGAAATTTTAGAATTCTCTGCACAGCTCTTTAAAAAAGCGATTATAAGGCTTGACACACTTTCGTGCTATCAGTTGCACTGTAGAGCACTTCAGTGATAAACACACCAACCACTTCGTAGATTCGTGGTTGCAAGGCTGTTTCTGAAACCATCAGCTGAACAGCATAGAAGCTTTTCTTCCGTCTGTTCTTATTAGAATTTTTTAAAACTTCTAGGATTGAGAGCAGGGTAAATTTCAGAAGTCTTGTAAAGTTGTGTTTTACACAAAAACGTAAGAGGTACTTGGATTTATTTTACGTTGGTTCCTCACGTTTTTGCCGTGAGTGCTTTTTATTCTTACGGCGATTAGCGTGTAATGAAGCCGAGGCAGATGGTATTGGAAAGTAATGCACTTCAAACAAATGATACTTTTCTACCCATTTTCCTTTATTCGAAATAAATTTTGTAGGAACCGCACAATCTTAAATGATAACTTGCCATCTTGCTGCTGTTGTGAAAACGATATTTAACTTTATCTCGGTGAAATGAAATAAAATATTGATTAGCTGTAATAGTTAACGGCATCATATGCAGGGCTGTGGAGCCGGAGCCCAAGCAATTTTGGATGGCTGGATCCGGAGCCAAAAACGTTAAATAGTGGAGCCGGAGCCTGAAATTTGGGTCCCGGTTCCACAGACATATTTAGTGGGACAAGTGAGTTGTACAAATAATACATTGGTTTTTGGTTTTAAATGGACCAAATCGTTCTGGAGCCGGAGCCAAAAACGTTCAGATGGTGGAGCCGGAGCCTGAAATCTGGGTTTCGGTTCCACAGAGACAGTTTGTCGGGCAAGTGAGTTGTACAAATAATACAATGTTTTTTAGTTTTCAATTTACTTTTCAATGGACCAAAACATTTAGATGCCTGGAGCTGGAGCCTGAAATTTGAGTTCCGGCTCCACAGCGCTGATCGTAAGAACAATTGGTCAAGAAAGTTCCTTACGTAGTTTTTTTAAATCAAATGAACTTAAATCAAATGTTTCATTGGTTTAAATTTCGACGTAAAAGACAGTTATCTGTCACTGGTGGTATAAATTTGATGTTGCACAAAACTCCAAAATAGGCATTAACCAGAGCACAAGCAAAAATTGACCTGCTACGCCAAGAATTTTAATCCCCAAATCGGGTGGTGTTGCCTTGTTTTTCTCGCATCATCGCCGTGATAACCACTGGAGCATTTCATCGAAACAAACAATTCCAGCTGTGAGCTGCTTTTCAAACAACAGTGTGTGTCAATAAATCAATTCGCAGCGGGGACTGCAACCAGTTTCTCTGCTTCGAGTTTATTAGTGCGAAGTTTAACGCGTTCAGAAGCTTCCACTGTGATTTGGCTGCTCTAAAACTGCCACGGTAGTGCTCAAGGAGCCAATTTTGCACAAATCTGAGTACGGGCTCACGAGCGGCAAGGCAGTCGCCCGTAGCGCCCTGGTTAATGTTGAACCGACAGGTAATCACTCGCCATCGATGCTGCTATGCGACGGCTTGATTGTGGAAAATAAAATAGCAAGCGAGCGGAGCGCAAACTACGAAAAACCGCGCGAGTGGCCTTCGGCATAACACTATGCCGAAGCTGACGAGCAATATCGCGATGCGCCATCGCGTGCGCGGTGTCTGCCGCCAGCTAATCGCTTTACTGGAAACTTGCCGTGTTGTTGCCAATGAAGTTTAATCCTTGTCTTCTAACAGCAAAACACAGTCAGGGCGAGGCTGCGCGGTGAGATCAGATTACTGAAAAAGACCAGCCGAGGTGCTGAGCCCACGCTGTGGTTGCGTCGTTGCACAGTGCTAGGGGATTGGAGTTTTGCTGTCAGGCGTGAGAAAACTGGCAACTGAAGTTCGTTGTTTATCTGTTTTCAGGTCGTAAGTTTTGCTGTGCGATTTTGTTATTTGCAGTGCTAAGGCTTATAAGTCATGGCAAGTTCGAGGAGTATCTCATGTATAATTCTGCTCATCCTAAGCCACTCCAGCAAGCTTGGATTATGCAACCGAAGATTAAGCAAACCACCGACACACGTCCTTTCTTGGGACCCAAGTGTCACAGAAGAGTGAGTTCTACCGCTTTTTTTTCTATCTGCGTGTAGGTGAAGCAGTTTTCTTCACAGACGACTAACTCGAAGATTTTAACATATAGAAGTACTGTTGACAGGTTTCTGTCAGTTACTGCAAATCGACAGGTGTCAAGTAATCTATGTAGAATGAGGGCAAGCAATGCGCGGCTTTTAAATCAACAATGATTCACAGGAGTAAGCTGAGATGACCTTGCTTGGTGTAAGTGCCTCGGGGTTTGAAAACCATAAATAACTCATCACTGAACGCAAGTCTTTAACACTTCACTAAACGCACCTTCTGTCAAGCCAAGTTTCACAACTTAACTTTGTTGTTTTAAACGACGCGTAGGTGCGCTGTGATTCGCGCACTCAGCGAAATCTACTGTATCCCAGTGTTTCGCGCTGTCAAAAGAAAAATGATCAGATCTTAGGGTCGTCTTTGAACGGCTATCGCGTGTAATGCTTATTTCTAACGGCATGTCGTTTTCGCTGCGCTTTGCGAGAGCAATTTGCTTTGAAAATGACGCGAAAATAGACAATAGTGCGTGGAAAAATATTTTAAATTTACATGTGCTGCAAATGCAGTGACAGTGCTCGCGTGTTCCAACACAAGCATAAAATTTTATCTTGACGCTTCAGTGCTTTGGGGTATGTTGTTGAAGCAGGGCAGTAATTTGTTGGTCGTGCGTTTGTTATCGCGATCTGGCCCATATTTGCACAGCCAGTTTGTTATGTAGCTTTGTCAGTCGGAATGATCTCAATCCATTCATCAATAATTGATCTGTTCTGATTAGGCGCTACTATAATCATTACACCAAACCATCTGATCCTTGCAGTGTTTACTTCTTACAAACGTGGAACAATCCAGGCATTGAAATCGGCACGAGATACGCGTTTTCAGCATAATCTGCAAACACCTGCCTGCGTGGTACTGAAAAGAATGAGTCTACCAATTTGAAGGCGTACGTCACACAAAAGCCAGGGCCGAAATTGCGTTAAGAGCCGCACATTATCGTCTTAAGTAAAGGAGTAAGCTCCCCCGTATTCTTCGCTGGTTTCAAACATACTTCAATGTGCTTGTCCCTTCACGTTGAGAAAAACACCGCGACATAGCGTGGATTAATGTTTCTTACTGCAGCGCTATTTTCGGTTTAAAAGAATAGCTTTAGTGCCGTTGTGCATAGCGAAAAAAGCACATCCAATTAACTCACGGTTCGCTGGGCACTCAGATATTTTAAGAAACTTTCGTGGTAACTGAAATACCTGAAAACATTCATGCGATGAACATACATCACTAAGAAGGCCATTTATGGCTTTAAAACCAGCGACTGGACCTATATAGTGTCCACTGCCTTTTGCAAATGCAACGGCCTTTCTGGTATATTTGGTTATTTACAGGAACTAATTCTTCGTCAGTTAAGCTTGCCGTAAGGTTTTCGGTAGACTTCTCAGACAAAGAGCGAGCATACGGCGTTATCGTTACTAGTGACTTAACATCTCAAGAAACAAGATTGAAATTATATCTCGTTTATAATCGGCTGCGCTTGAATGCTGCCCTACAACAACGCTGCTGAAGTGATTACTTGTCACACCGACAGAACAAACTCCTTTACAGACTTTGCGGTGAAAATTTACAAAAACATTGATGGAACCTCTCGAATATTTATTTTGTCACGTCTGGTAGTAACGTTGCCCGCTGAATTGGAGAACTCGGTGAAAACAAATATTTTCCCAAAGTGGAGTTCCTCGGCCACGTTTGTAGTCACCTTCCCCAGTTGCGCTCAAATAAAGCCCAAGCCGCCAAAAAGTGCATTGCATGTAGAAGCAATCAAAAAAGAAACAGTGAAAGACAGGAGTATTACATGACGTGTAAATGCGTGAGGTGCTTTTACCTGTTCCTGCAGTGTTTTGAACAGTGCTCACCCTTGGGGGTCCTGTGACCTGCGTGACGCGTGGGAGGGGGGCGGAGAAAGATGAAAAGTCCACATGGGAACCGTCGTTTTTGTCCCACTTTCTCATTTCCGACAAATCGGTCCGAAGCGTTTAAATGGATTTTGGCAGCAAGATCGCTATTGTCGCTGCGCTCCGCGTAGTAGGTTATCTTGTTTTACACTGCCCGACACAAAATGACGAATGGCAAGCCATAACAACAGCAGTCGCCGCGGGACATTGTGGAAGGAGTGAGACTCGTAGCGCCGTGCCTGGGCAAGTTCGCTTAAATACACATCTTTTAGGGACGTTGCTCGGGCTGAGCAAATCTCTGACGAAAGTGAACGCAAACAAATCTTTCACTGCACCTATTTCATGGTCTTTGTGAGTCTTGTTTCTTTTCCCGCAGCCATTTAACTCGCGTCTGCGTCGTGGGCTCTGCTGATTTTTTACGATTTTTCTCATGTCAGCGCCAGGTTTACGAGGACAATACATATTGTTACTGTCAGAAGTTGGATATTTTGCAAGAAAGCATTTCGGGACTGCTACCGACTTGTCCAACGCCATAGTCTTGCAATTCATTACTTTTTTGTGTCAGCAGTAATTCCGTTTTGTATGAATTGTTTTGCATTGGCAAAAAGTTTCATTGCCTTCTCTCCTCGAGACCGGATTTCAACGACATAAGGCATTTAAGTGCATTGTTTTTCCTAGACCCGTTAGAGGTTAGTACTTGGAAACAACATTTGGTTAATTTTTAACAACTACAGAGTTCGACGTGCTGACACCCACGTATCCTGGCCTGTACATGTACGCTTGGCTGTGTAAGCTAAGTAGTGGTTCCAAATATACGATCGTGCAACTTGTTGGTATTAGGCGGGGCTCGTTCGCTTGTGTTTGTCTTCAAAATGGGAAAATAATCGCTTAGCATTGTCGTAATATTTGCTGCAAAGAGTTCAATGTGCACCACTATAACAACTGATCCATTTAACGTGTCAAACAAGTCCGGAGTGCCATCCGCCTGTGTTCGCTGGCTTTGGTGTGCGTGTGTTTTGTCACGTACGGAAATCGCACTGCGACGTAGCAGCAACACTTGAAATTCGCTACGAAAATTGTAGCCATCCGCAATAGGCACTGATTGCAATGGTCGAAGTTTAACTGGAGACAACCTCTCATCAAATAGTTAAGAACTTCGCCATAATTGCTCCTTTGCAGACGAACAGCTTCGCTCTTTGCAGTGAACTGCGGNTTCTCATGCATTTCATTGCGAATATGAAAGCGCTCAGAACTGAACGAACGAGATCAAGTGAAGCTTTGCGGTCGTCGGGTCGGATTCTGCAATGCGGCAGGCTGACGCACCGCTTGATTTGGTAAAAAAACAAGGAACTTGCATACGGCGGCGGCTCATCGGCGTTGAAGCGCACTGCAGCCCCGTCGCTACGGGGGAGCTTTGGTGGGCTTATCCCCCCAAACAAAGCTGCTTCAATCTCCCCAAATTGAAATATGAAACGCTATAAATCAGGGGAGTTTTTGTAAAATTTCAGAATGTCAAGCCTCCCTATTGAAGACTTTCCGGCGACGGTTCTGGAGCAGTTCATAGTTAAGTGCAGTTGACCTGATGTAGCACTTCAAGGGTATTGCAAGATTTAAAGCTGACTGGGCATTTTCTCGTTTGTGTCATCGATGTCCCAGCACGCCTGTCGCACTCTTGACTTAAATAGCGCACCCACGATTAACTCATTGCCAAGCCTGCAACTGTACTTTAGCTGTTCTGGCGTTTTATCGCAGTGGGCATTCTTGTGAATTTCCTGGCATCCAGTTGTTCCTGCACAATGATAGTTTTAAAGATCAACAACGCTGTCATTAATAGCGGCGTTGATTACTGACACTGTTGGGTTGTTTCGCACGCTGCGCTGCCCCGAGCCAGGCACGCGATCACGGCTATACAAGCATAATTGCTAGGCTCTGTGATGGACTACTCGAAATAAGACCAGCGTCTGACTCCAGCCCTTTGTTTCAGTCCCACTGGCATCCTTCACTGCAACTCATCATTATCGTCTCGCATGCACAGTGCCAGGAAAAATCGGGCTGTCTTCGATGGGAGATAGGAACGATTTTATTTTGAGAAGAGCTTAGGACTAGTGTTCGTCGCTATTTAAGTAGAGGTTCGAGCAATCAAAGACAAAAAATGTCCTGGTCCCTTCAGTTACATATCACTTTTAACTCACCCTTCTGACACATCAAGCGAAACAAACAAATTCAGGTTATGTGCTTGCTGCGTCACAGTGGATTTCGACGCCTATTCCAAAATGTAATTTTCTTAATTCAAATGTAAACTACTTTACGTGGGTATGTACGTTAGATAGGGTTTCCCTCATGTTTTTTTATGTCGTTTTGTTGTAGTAATCGAGTTCGTTATACCCTAGAAAAGGGGTTCCCAACCTTTCTCTTACCATGTACTCGTTCAGCATTCCGACAGATGAGCATGTACCCCTACAGCATTTCATCAGATAAGCATGTACCCCTCCAGAATTTCGACTGATGAATATGTACCCCTAAAATTGCTTATGACACAATAATTTATTATGATTATTATTATTCATATATATATTTAACAATAAGCATATAATGACTTTTGCTAATAATAGTAACTGATATATGTATAAAAGTTTGGAATTAAACAATATGTAAATATATTTCTATCTTCTACTGTTAACCTTAAATGTACCCTTAGGATAGGGAAATGTACCCCTGGGGGTACATGTACCCCAGGTTGGGAACCCCTGCCCTAGAATTTTATTCATCGAAGCACTGTTGGGGAGGTTCACGACAAAATCACTTCCATCCCGGGCATGAAAGGCATTCAGCGTAACGAGTTTGAAACCGTTGAACTAAATTCTAATTTATTTGGAAGTGACCATGACTGTGGTGCCGATATTACAATTTTAGTTCTGGATTAGCAATGTTTGGATTTGTGTGCGACGTATGGATTTTTCCGGCGTATCTTCAAAATCATTTCTAGAAAATTCCGTTTAATTTTGTAAAGTACGTTTCACAATTATTTTTCCTTATGTGCAAAATCTGCTAAATTTCAACGAAGTCTTAGTAATATCATGAATAAATTGTCTTCTACGAATGTACATCAACTTTTGGTCACTTTGTCTTTATAAGTTGCAGAATGCCCCCGAAATAATATAGCACTTAATGCGTTCTTAATCTACTGACAGCGGTTTCTGTGCATTTTTCTGAATGTTTTTGATTATGCAACTACAAGCGTTTTGTTATTCGCGTTGCCAAATTTTTGTTCGAAGCAGGAAATGCTGTAATTCGCTGCATTTGTTTGCGGCTGCATGAAACAGCTAGGGCGCCCTTTCATGGCAGCCATCATCCGACCCATCCGTGTCTGTGAATAATGCCTTATAAAATACGAGACTCTTAAACTTCCAAAGAAATTGCAAACCAGAAGTTTGCTCTTGTTGTGTTGAAAGTGCCCCGAATCAACTGCAGGCCGAAGCGTTGTGTTTGCCTGCCTCGTTAACCATGTGTGCTTTGCTGTCTTCATGTTGTCTCATGTTACGCTTTCGCTTGCTCTTGCCAAGCATATCCAACAACGAGACTGCTGCTGAACACCGTGAGCATTTGTTATTTTCGTCATGAGACCAAACGAAGAACAGCCTTAAGGCGACTGTTACCACGTTTGCCACCCTCAGTGTGAAGGCAGCGCTACCGTCCTCACTGCTGGCAACCAGTCACGACGTTCATCGAAACAAGACCATTTTGCTGCCTGGCTGGGAAACAATATTAGGTTATTTATCTACGTCGGTTGACGGCCGTGTCAATTAAACAAGGTTTGGTTGCCGTGGATGCGCAAGATCGTTTGGGGTTAACGTGATTACCATTTGGCAGGCCATCATTATCACACATGCGTACCATTTATTGCATTAGTCATGCGGCGTTAAACGCAACCCCCCGTGGCTGACCATCTGGTCCTCTCTTCACATCTGCGGGAAGTCCGATTTGAAAACGCGGAATCCGGTGAACTGCAGAATTACTTCCAAATGTGTTGCGCTTTGAAAAAGTTTTACCTCTTCCTTCACAGCTTTGACGAAAAACCTACGGAGCGGAATATTTCTTTGACATTCTTCACTCTTTCAGAACTTTCCGGGCCTTTTGTGGGGAGTTGCAGTATGTTAAGCTGCTGTGTTGTTACTTTTTACATGACGACAAATAGCTGTTGACAATTTTTTTCTTTTGTTGCGGTGGGCAAGGATGAACCTGCGTGTTTAGGAAAATGCAAGTCGCTTTGGTCGGTCTGTGCTTTTACTTCAAAGCACCGATTTCTTGTCGCAAGTTTTATTAGACCTTTGTCACTGGTTTGCGACATTTTTCAAATCAGGATGAAAGACGACTCTGTTCTTAGGTAATATTTGTTTCAGCAAAATTTTGCAGTGTTGTTATCTTTAAAGCTATTTGAATTCATGACGAACCGCCATATTTGAAATGTGAACTATGAGGTCTGCATATGAAATGTTTTGGTCCTGTGTTGACAGTTATTCGCCAGGTCAATTCGTGATACACGAAACCAAACAAAAATATTAATAGAAGTCTCTTGAGGCGTTGCAGGGAAACTCGCGAAAACTTTTACAGTGTTTGCAGCAATGCTATAAAATTAAAATTTTGCTGTCTCCAAAAATCTCCACTGCTTAATATGAAGTGCTAGCATAAAATATCCGATAGATGTGCTTCCTCATGAAGATTTTCAATCTCTCAGTTACACAGTGAAATTGATCCAAAATACTAGGGATGCTGTTCTTTGTCATTGGTGCTGTCGGATCTGCCAGATAAATTTGTTTTGTTGTCAAGATGAGTTTTACCTTGCAGAAATCCTGAACAAACCCGAGCTACTGGTGGTTGTCCCTTTAAGCACCAGGTTGAGTAGTCAAGCACACGGCTTGAATCTTAATCAGGTTTTGTTTGTTGGTCGAAGACAGCGAAGCTGCTTGACAAGTGCGTCAGCTTGCTATACTCGACGATGATAAAGAGCCATTGGGCTTGATTTGAAAGCCCTTGAAATGTTACACCCCAGCGAAGCCAGGGTTTGGTTGTTTTGCTGTATTAGAACTTGAGGCATTCTCCATCGTTTTCCGTGGTTTTGTCAGGCTTCCAGTAAACCTGTCAATTAACGGCTCTTTTTTGGAAGCAACTTGCAGAATTAGTTACTGACCAGAGACCATTCAGAATGTGAAAGTTGCAAGGCTCACTGCTTGGAGCCATCAACGAACGTTGAATATTTGCGTCTCGTTGTCAAATGTTAAAACTCGTAATTTTCCACCGACTTCAAAAATTGGACCACATGCTTTCGGATCTGAGCGAAACGCGTATATCTAAAAGGTTCGCTATTATGCGGTGAGGCACTTAACATGCCGAAACAAGCGAAGTTACACGCTGGCTATGATCATCAACATTTGCAGAACATGATAAAATTAGCATGCGGGGAACGCATCGTTGAAAAGCTAGTCGTTGACCAGACTGCCAGCGACAAAATCTACCCAACAATTCCAAACAAAGCAGTGCCACAGCCGCTAGCATATCATCGTGCTCGACTGTTTATTTCGCGGTTTTCGTATTTCTGTTGGTGTCGGAGAGTGAGTACGCAGGCCGTTAACAGCCTCGGTGCCCGCCTGTACGTCAGGAAGGAGTGACCGCAACAAAGGAGTTAATGTTTCACGTATTCGGGTCATGTGAATAGTGGCAACGTTTGCCAACTCGTTTCTAGCGAGCCTACTTCTGCATTTTATTTGGTCACCAATGTCCTCTGCAATTCTGGAAGCGTCGGCAATGCATGTCGTAATTCTTGATCAACGTAGTTGGATGCATTGAGTGCTGCTGGATGTGCCGCGTGTGAAGACTGTACAGAAGAACCACTGAATGTTTTGCGTGCAAAATTTTCTTAAAGGCTTTCGGTCTGGCCTTAGTGTAGGAAGGTATAGTGCATATACCTTTTCGCATTACAAATCGCCGTTTCCTACTCGTGATTGTATTCCGTACGTGAGATCTGGTTTGTATGAAGTTGTCACTCGCGTCGAGGGAATTCGTGTGTGTGCGCTCCAGTGCGTTCGCGCAGTAACCTCGATTCGCATTGCATTCGAAGTACGTTAGCTTTTGCTCTGGTAATGTGAATGTGAAGAGAGTTATAAGTTATAACATGTTTCCAAGTTTATCTGGATGCATTTTCGCAATGTTGCGTCGTAGATTTCGGCATCTTTCTAAATAACATGATTTTCAGTTCCTTAGGCAGCCCTGCTTGTTGCTTCATATCGACACTAGTTCGTGCAAAGTTTTGACACTCATGTTTGTACGGAGCATTGTGCGCAAAGGTCATTGTAACCCTTCACAAGCGTAAAAGATTTAATCTCCACCATAAATCACAAACTTCTTGTCGCTGGACTTGTTTGCGGTAACGGGACGGCGATCGGAAAAGTAATTTGCTTGGTACGGCGCAACGCGGGCGTTTATGGATAATTGTAGTGGGTTAAAGGGCTCGTAAAACAGTTACACCGTAGTCACCATAGGGCTCTTGGCTTGGCAAGCTTAGCCTTTAACCTTGAGTTCTCTAGAAGTCAGTCATAACAAGCAAAGTTAAGAGAACGGCTATGCGATGTTATACTGTGTTCTTCCCGCGTTGGTTACCAGTTTAGTGCGTTGTCTTTGCGAGGAAATCGAACTTGGAGAAGGTGTATGATGACAACTATCGAATTTAAACTCTAAAACTTCTGCAAATTTCACTTTCCGCTATTTTAACTGTCATGTACTACATTTGCTTCGAAGCTGCTCGAAAAGAAGAATCGTTACACCGCAAACCTTGTGATGCGCGTATTACTCTGCATTTAACATCATTTCTATCTTTTCCCAAGAACCATTAAAATTTACGGCTGAGCGGTCATACAAACTAGCAACAGCAAGCTAGGAAAAATGCTCGACAATACTCCTGTTTTTTTCGGTATAGCTGTGTAAACTTGCGCGTTCAAGTATTTGCGATTGTTTAACCGTGTTTCCACAACCACTTGTCGGTGAGAGATGACGTGTGCTTGCTCGTGACCGCCGGTCTATGAGGTAACGCTTTGATTTTCTTCGGCTTCTGCTCGGATAGTTTGAACAGTGAATTAACCTGCAACTCACGCAAATCTGAGTGCTTGACTACAACGTTGGTTATTTTGTGGTTGCTTCAAACTGTAGGATACTTTTAAGGTGATGAAGGTTTAAAGTGAACAACCGCCCTGTAAACCGTATTAATAATACGATTGTTTTGAAAAAAACATACAGTGAAACAAGCTTGAAATGAAAACAAGGTTAACGACTGTGTAGGTATTGCGAGCACAGTAAATTGCTACTGTAAGTGAAGAGTTTGTTCTCGATTTTATAGCTAGCACTTCACGAAATCATGCAGCGACCTGCACACGCTTCGCACAACCTGTGAGAAATCGGGCCATTAGAAGAGTTGTTGACGCTTAGTGTTAAAACACCAAAAACGGTTGTGAAAATCTGAAAATTTATTTTGTGCCTATCTCACACAGTTACACCCCAGGCAGTAAAAATTCGGTATGAGAGTTGATCTATTTTCAATTATTTATTTGCCACAGCACAAGAATCAGAGCTTTCCACCAACTCAGGTGATTTTGTAGAGAGTTAGCACTTTTTTGCGATGGGAGTTGACCTGCCATATCGCTTTTTGTCTCTGGGGATATATTTTTACTTTCATTCATCTTGGAGCTACGAAACTACGGAAGCTGAAGTAAAAAGTCTTTGTCTTTCTGTACTTCGAGGCTCAGAGATTGTTACAACCAACCTGTTTGGTGCTGTATAGAGATAAATGGCTTCATCTTTAGACCTGCTGTTATGATTTGGGTGGCGCTACACGCAAAGCATTTGCTTCAGCACTCAGTCAAATCAGTGGTAATTCGAACAAAGTGGAGGAAATAGAAATTGACATTTTCTTCTTGGCTTGTTGAGCGCTGATTGTGAGGAAGGTGTGCCGTACAACACAAGTGGTGGTATCACATCTATCACACAAAAGCAATTGCTTTTCCCCGCGATTGTGCGGACTCTGCCTTGTGATAATTCTAAGTGGACAGCAAGAATGGCATTACCTTCACGCTACAATTACAAATTAACGAGACAGAAATTGAAGAATGATGTAATGTGTACTCTAGCTGAAGCCCACGCGTTTCACCCATCGCGCCTTAGCAGTACCTCTTGCGCCTGCGCCGCTGCTCGTGTAAGAACATCCACATCCCAAATAATATTTTTAGATCAGTTTGTCATTGTGCACTGACCGTCTTTTACACAATCGATGTGCGTCACGTGTAAATATATACAACTCGTTGCGGGGTGATCCGTCGTGATTCCCTGTTGCCTGTGGCGAAAACAAAAGCGGACAATGGTTCAAGACGGCCAGGCACAGAAACGTTTTGCAGAGCTTTTACTGCTGCTTTACAAATGATTGCCGATGTCAACACGATTCCAAACGCACTTGCAGCAAGGCTGTACACGCAGAGTGTGGTGCTGCGCAATTCCACCGAGTGCGGCGTGACATCATGCGTACAAACGGGCGACACACATGTTCGCGTTTATGGATATTGTTTGCAGTACGAACGTGACTCTCGACCATGCCCGAAAGTTGTTTGAGTTGACGTGGAAAAATTAATTGCATCCAAAAGGTGGAGTTGTAGTTTATGGGTGATAGACCGTCGATTCTTTTTTCAGCTATATAAAACAACGACTGCTCCCTAAGCCTTATAAATCCGAGCAGTAAATTTAACTTTAAGGATTGCCGGGAAATAGTCCACTTGAAAGGTTTTGCTTTCTCTTTTATTCTTACAAATGGCGTCTTTTTAGAACGCAAAAAGCTTTTTGTGTGACCTGAAAACGGGTGTATTGCTGGTGATGCGTTTCTAAGGCTGACGTTCTTGTTATAAAGCCCTTAGGCATTGATGTAAGCTCTCGCGGCAGATAGTTTAGAATTAGATCACTGGTCAAGACGCCGAGACAGAGCCATATCACCATTGACTAAAGATGAACTTTACAAGTTATTTGTCGTTTTGTTATGAACCTTTTTCCTGCACGAAATCGAATAAATTTAAGTCAAAGTTCCTTGCTTTCCGCGCAGATTGGGGTACGGGAAAATCTTCAGCTTGGAGGTGCACGTCAACGAATACATGGACATTTTCTGTCCCCAATACGACGCTGACGCGCCCGAATCCGAAGTCCTCACTTTTGTTATCTACAACGTCAGCCAGGAGTCGTTCGAAGGCTGTACGCGTCCGCAAGGTGAGGCCGCTTTCGTGGTGGTTGCTTCCCCATTGCCCACTTTCGCCCGTATTTCACGCTTGTTTTGATACAAAAGTGCAATGAAGGCCCGTTCGTGGTTTTTGAACCCCAGCCCCACTACGATTCGTGTTTTTCTAGCTGGTGGGTCTTTGTTGTGTACGTGTCGTGACGACAGGCAAATATCAACACCGCACTGGGTGGCCATCCAATATCAAGGGCATGCTGGTGTCAGTCTCTCAAATCCACAAAGGCTTTTCAGGGATTCTACGGGCTGAGACCATCAATGGTACTCGGCAATTTGAGGGAATGGTTGGTTTGAGCTCACCTGAGAATGCGTTTTTTCTTCTTCAGACGCGAGAAAGATCTTTGAATGCAACACTCCATCCATATCCAAAAAACTGACAACCAAGTTCCAGAAACGCAGTCCAAACCCGCTCGGCTTCGTCTTTCTTCCTGGTGCGACTTACTTCTACATAGGTGAGACGAAGATTTCATTCTGTTTGTTCAGCTTTAGTGATTCACGTAATTACAAGTCCGCGCCAATCGCGCCGGATTATTTCAGCCACACATCAAGTGATTACTTAATGTTCACCGCGTGACTTGCTGTTTGTTATAGTTTTGTTAAAGACTGAAACGCAGAAGTCTGGCGAGCAGAAAGTTGGTGTGACTCGAAAATCCTGCAGCTGCGTCATGTGTTTTTGACAGTGGTGATCCGATTCTAAGAGTTTCAAAAGTCTATTGCTGGTTGCCGTAGACTTGAGTACACGGTTTCAATTGTCATAACGGAAAAGTTTGGTCCTAATGCATCAAATATATTTTTTTCGAACTTTTGTATGATCAACACCATCGGCTATCCTTTTGGAAGATTGGAAAGAAACCAATTTTAAGTTTGATGAACACTCGATAGACTTCTGTTTTTTACCTTTTTTCACCATCAACGTGCAAGCCATGCGTTTTGCTATAAACATCAGTTCTCATGCTGCACTTTATTTTTCAGCATTTAGAAATGAAGGAGAAATAATGGACAATCCGTGCGCCAACGCCATGCGTATGAAGATCACGGTAAAAGGCGGTCGCAGGGACCACAGTCACGTGAAAAGTACCACAGCTAAGGTTCATCCATCGACTACAAAGACTCCTACTACGACACATTCGACCACCACCACTTCTACAACTTCCAAAGCAAAAACCACTACCACGACATTGGCAACCAGTAAAAAAATTTCTATATCTTCGCCTCAAAAGCAACGTAAGATGTGGCGACAAATATTGACTTTAGTTTGGTCTTATGAACCTGCCGTTATAAATAGTGAAGTAACGTTTTTGCGAAAAAAACTTCTCGATTTTTTCATTAGAAATATATATATTTTTTATACGTTTTTGAATCGCTTTGTGTTTTCAAAACTATTTCATACGTTGAAAAATATTTTTAGGTATTTTTATCAATATTTTCAAAATTTTTTTTTTGGCTTTCCGTGCGATTTTGCAAAAAGTGAGATGTACTTTTTAGCATTTGTTTTCAAGTCTTATACAACCGCCGCTAAAATTTGTTATTTTTGAATTTTCAAAAATATTTTTTCAAATGATATTAAACTTTAGTACACATTCTTTATAAGTTTTTAGAATAAAAACCGCAATATAAAAGCAAAAACGTTTTGCGTTTTTTAAAAAATCTGTGTTTTTGTTGCAGACAGTTTTACCACAACCACATCAGGAAGTGAACGTGTCACATACGCGACAAAGTGGGTTTTACTAATCATGCTGTTGGTTGCAAGGTTTTTCACGACAGACTAAACGTTTCGTTCCGACCGAAACTTGCCGGTAATATGCAAATTACTGGTAATATGCAAACGACGCAAGAAATTGCCCGCAACGATGCATTTGTTGATTAACGAGGCAAATCGCGGGAGGAAGAGAGTTCGACATCTGCGCGGCTGCGAAAGTGTCGGACTGTCGGGGGTGCTGCATCCAAGCTGCTGCTGATCCGAATCTCGAGGTGGGAGTTGCAAAGCCGAAGAGTTCGTAAAAATTGTTTGATGAAAAATAAACTCACTGACCATGGGGTTGGGGTGGATTGGAGAAAAAAATGTGTCAGAATCTGCTCTTGGTTAAATAACATTCTTTTATCGTCCTAAAGGGGATAAAAAACAGGGGGAGCTCTTTTAAAGCTAGACCTGGTCCAAACTGCCACACGTCCTACTTACCTCATCAATCCAATTTTATTGTTGTTCTACGCTGGCGTGAATGACGTGTTTCAACTTAGTAATTTCTATTTCTTGTTACGCGTCCATTTTTTAGTCAAATTGTAGAATCAATTTATCGATTATTTTGTGAATGAGAATTGCTCTCGTGGATTTATTCAGCTCGTATTTTTAAGTGTATGTGAAGATTAGTTTGACACCCTCATTGCCAGATATAATGTCACACTGAGCATGGTGGGCACATATGACGGTGGCTGTAGTTGCCAAAAATCAACCATTGTCAAAATTTAGTTTTGATTTTTGGGTTTAAATGGTTGCATTATAAAGTAAATTGTCCCGTTTTTCCAAAATTCTTGATACACTATGTATAAGAGGTAGGAAAAACAGTTTATTATGAAACGTTGTTTTTGGCAACAGCTTGCAAATCCAAAAAGGGGAGATAATGGCTGTGAATTGAATGACAGGTTAAATCTGTTTAATTTGTGTTTCGTTTTGTTTGAAGTGCCGAACTATGTTTTCATTTTTTTTTCGAAACCTGGAACAACAATCGGCGATGGCCTTGTTTTTTTGCAAACGCAGAAACACTATGCAACAGAAATTATGTTTGGCATTAACGAAATTCATCAAATATCCATTTGTTGAAAAGCGAATGTAGCATAGGACATCCACACCAAAATTTATGGATCATAATTTGAGTGTGGACATTACCAAGACTGCTTAGGAAGTTTGTTTTTTCTGTTTTTCTTTGCTTTTTTGCAACACTGTGAAGTTCGTTCTGTGAAAAGATGTTTTCCGTTTCTGTGTTGTTGTTTTTTTTCTTGTATAAGTTGATGGCTGTTTTTCGATCGAAAACTGCAGGTGTGGTTGAAGCGTGGGTGAAAAGAAAAAGTTTGCGAACTGGTCGGTTTTCAACAAACTCAAAATAAGCCCCTTGATTTTATTTGCCAAATAATTGATATGGAATAGTAGTACGCGTTTCGTTTGCCAGCACGACACAAAGCTGCCTTGGCAGCAAAACCTCACAGCGATAAATATCGCTTGGCGACTTAAGGACAAGGCAGCAAACAAAGTCTACAATAGTCGGTTGAATAGTACAGTTATTGTGTGCAAGATCGCAATGAAATTCGCTGCTTGTGTATGTTTGCCTTTCGTGAGCCACGGTTTCCTCTCGTCTTCCTTCGACAACGACTGTAATGTACGTCACACTTGGACGAGGTCTCGTTCAAAGTAGCTGATCAATCTTTTGGAGCTACTGTGATAAATATCTGAGTCGAAACGACGGTAATGCGACTCGTTTGCTTTTATTGCTGTGTTTTCTTGACCCCATTGCTTGCTTTCCCCATGCGTTTTCAAAATTTCTGTTGTGTATCATGCTGGTTCAGTTAGAAACTGAAAACAATAAATCAATCTACATATAACTTGCATGCTGCTTTAAAATGATCATCTATAAAAAACTAATTCAAAGGAATTTTATAGAAATCAGTAGTTTCCAGTGTAAGCACATTCGTCATCTAGCAAGTACAAATTTGTATAAGCGAAAGTGTTTTGGAAGACAGCAGAATTATAAAGTATACAGTCTGTTTGACATCTGCAAGAGCAGTGTTTCTCAAATGTTGGTTGGTTGATTGCTTTGGCCAGCTCATGACGAAGTGTTTTATTAAAGCTCGTGTTACAGCTCTGTTCACTAACATGGACGTCGGAAGGAGACCGGTGGTGGGGTCTTAACCCCCTTGATTTTGAAATTTTATATTCTCCTATTAACGGCTTGGTAGAAAAATGTTTTTCTCGTAGTTTCGAGTTGATAAAATGAAATTTCACCAGTGCTGTTCCCACCTGGAAAAATGCTTTTCATCACTCCTGGAAAAATTCACTATTGGCCCCCCATGGAAAAAAGCTTCCGACGCCCATGTTCACTAATGGGCGTCTACATGTACTTTGCGTAATCCAGCTGTTGAGATTAATACTTGCCACAAATATTAAAACATTTCATCCGTCTGTCTGTGTTTGGTGTGGCCTTTCTGTAGATACCTTGAAACGTACAGTACTACGTTGATGCGTCTCTCGCAGCAACCAATATCAGCTCAGTTGTTCTGTTTGCAGTTACAAAATACAAAGTCATATGTTATTCTGGAAGAATCAATAGGCCAAATGAAATGTTGTGAGTGAGAGCAAAAAAGCATGCAAAGAGGAGTGGTAAAGTAGTGAGTTACTTGAAGACAAAGAAAGACAAAAACAAAGCATGAAAAGATGTTGAAAAAGCATGAAAAGGCAAAAAAGCATGAAAAACCATAGGCGCGGCGATAGCTCAGTGATAGAGTGTTCACCTCTCAATTGGAAGGTTGACCGTTCGATCCAAGACTGAGTGAGTGGCCGTAGCGCTCCTTGGGGAAGAGTGTTCACCGCAACCGCACCGGCAAGAAGCAAATTTCAGGCTTCGGCCTGCCGCCAATTGCCATCACCAAAATGAAAAAATTATGATAAAACATATGACAAAAGCGGGGTATCGCAAAGCTTATGTTACTTTGTGGGAATATTTTAGGAAAACAAGTTTCATCCTGAAAAAAAGAAATTACTTTCTGTCACTTAACGAGTTATTGTGAACTCAAGTTGGAAAACCGGGATTTACGTTTCTTCGAATTCTTGTTCCTGTTAAAGTCAAACGTATCGCTCCCTGAAGGACAAATAGGAGTTTGACGAATTCGTTTTTCAAGAGTAAAAGCAACGACACAGGAAATGCGTTATCTGAAAAGTCTTTTCATCTTTTTTTACAAAATGGTTGCGATTGAAGTTCACGTTGGAGATGTGAAAATTCTCTGTAGATTTGACAAATCAATTCAAAGACGTGCGAACTTCCGCTTTGGATAAAACTTTGATTGGACAGCAATACACCTGCGTAAAGAAAACAGTTTCTAGTTTATAGCAGTCCATGCATCAGACCTTGATGCACGTGTTATTTCGAAAAACAGATTCCATTTTGGGGACCGACGTCATTTACACACATTGATAAAAGTTAAAAAAGTTCAGCAAGTTATATTCCAGACTCGCAAAGCTATTGACCAACGATTCATTTGAAGCAGAGCTGTCATATCAGCTAAGGTGAACTGTGGTACTTTTCAGTATGGTTTTTCACCAAACGTTTTATACACGTACGTATTAAACACTATTTAATAAAGCTTTCCAGTTGATTGTGACCGAAACCTTCCAGTAACTTACTTACTGGCAGTAAGATTAAAATAAAATCGAGACAGAATAAAGATATTGGTTGATCTTAGCCCCTTTTTCATGCATTTCAAACCGGTTCGAGATTCGTGGTGCTAAGAGCTCATTACAACCTTTGTTTCAGTTTTTCAGCAAAAGATAAAAATTTGCCTGAAAATATATTCTGTAACAATCGTTTACAGTTACACCAACTGTCAAAAACACCTGAGCATTTGGGAAGTCTTATGTCACCTTTTGCCCAAAACCAGTGGTTAAATTGAAATATGTTATGTCGCCACCATTTCAACCATCAACAGACTCTGGTAGTGACCAGAGAAAAAATGTTATCAACCTAAAAACGACGGTTGTTTGTGTTGCTTACGAAGGCATTTACCTGTTGCCAGTGGCGTAAATGACAAGGGGCAGGGGGGCGAGCCGCCCACCCTGGCAAGCTAAATGTAAAAACTGGGCCCCCTTCAGTTGACATTTTGATATTGAGTATTCTTTAGCTTGCTGTTTTTTTGCGTTTTTCGGGATGTTTTCGTTTATTTTTAGCTGGTATAGACATCCACGACATCCAGAGTTTCACTATCACTTCTTAACTTTTTTTCTGAGTTTTGGCTAGTGGGCCCCCTACAGTGACCAGTGGGCTCTCTTCAGCAAAGCTTTGCCCCCCTGGCTCAAACCTCTAGTTACGCTACTGCCTGTTGCGATTTCAATAAATAGAATCAACGTTGAAAGATCAGTTTGGGAAATGATTTTTTTGTCAAGGTGCTTTTCTAAAGATTTCACGTGTAAAGTAAGTATATTTTTTAATAAATTCGACTAATTCAATGAAACACTAACACACTATTTCAGTGTTTCGGTAATGCCAAAACGTCTATGGCGACGCAAGTGGCAGGAACAGTTTAATTACCCACAAATAATGACTTCCTCAAAGTGATAATTTGAAACATGACTACATTTCATAAAGCTGTATAGGGTGAAATTACTGCTTCACAACTTTTACCACGGCGTTATAAAACGAGCGAATCTTTCATTATGACAATCGCTCATGCTATTTTCTGTTTGACGTGTCACATGCAAAGGAGCAGCAGGTGAATTAATCCCCAGGTCTATTCGTGTTCTGTTCTGGCTGTTTACTGGTTAACACCTTCCGAAGTTTACAATTGCCACGGAATTAAACTCTGATTATCTCAGTAACCTTCATTCTATCTGAAAGTACAGCTTTTTGAACAGGAAAGAAGTTGCTTTAAATGCTAAGGCAGGCACAACGTTTTTCCCATTATCACTGTGCGAGATCACACCCAAATCTTTTCAAAATATACAAAGTATTTTGGTTGGTACGTCCTAACCTGAAAAGGATCTTTTAGCAATTTTCTACTTTCAAATTACCCTTGTACATTTTAAAGTCAATTTTAAGGGTTACTTTTCACTTTGAAGGCATTATAGGCCACTGTATTATTTTACAAAACGTGTAATACGTTTTCACTACGGCGTTGAAATGGCATATAAGCAACGACAGCGAAGCAAGCAGAATTTAAAGAAGCATAACTCATCTTTGTCTTTGCCTGGGAAAAAACAACTGTTTCAAATTCGTAACAACTTTTCATATTCAAAAATTCTTCATTTTTTGAAAGTTACACCCAATTCGAAATTCGAAAATTAATTCATCTTTTTTATTGATTTGTTGGTCTCAGAAACAAGGTCCATATCACAGGGTTTAATCAAAGAACACAAGGATACAAAAATTTTTAGACCCAATAGATTGCACGTGTGTGTAAGACGTTATACACAGACAATACTGAAGATGAACAAACACTGAAACAACGCACTGGTAACTGGTGCATTCGGTCATTCTCATGCAGAAGCGTAGCACAGTGCAGCAGGAAAATAGAGATTTGTAGAAGTCATCAGATAATTAAAGTGAGCGGATAAAAGAGTTAGTTGAAGATGCACTGCGTCAGAAAAAAGCGTACGAACTGTTTCTTATCAAGGCATTAAATGTTCTGACGAAATACGCAACTGGATGTGGGCGGACATTTACAATCCTTGGGGGCAGGGCCGTAGCCAGCTGATACTTTCGGGGGGAAAAATGATTGACATGTTTTTGAAAATTTCGGGGGGATTGCCCGGTTGTCCTCCTGGTTGTGGGCCTGCTTGGGGTAATGTAAAATACAAGATGCGTTGTTTTGGGCAACTCGGAGGGACTTATAGATTGCTGTGTGTGCTTGCACCACAGTTGCACATTGTGATAGGAACTGGGACAAAACAGGGTGTTTTTAATCGCAGTAGAAAACTGAGCAAAGGCGCCTTTGAATTTTGTTTGCTGCACATAAAGCGTTTTCGTTGTCTGAACGCCACTGCCATGCTTCAGTGAGACAGGAAGGAATACAAAAACAAACTTGACTTGTTCAGCATGCTTAATACTTACGCCATTCACGGAGACCACTGTGGTGTAGCACACTACTTATATTTTTTAGGGGAAAAACTACGCCGACTGTCTTTTTGCAAAGACAATTTCATATTCAGCAGCATAATCACAACAAGCATTCAAGAAGCGTTGAACACCACTGACGTTAGGATAAAACGCACATATATCGCCAGCAAACACAGTGCCGTGGCAAGGCAGCCCCGTACCCCCCGGTCGGGGGGCCCCGACCATTCGTAGGGGCCCCGCAATATATATTGTATTTTGTATTAGTGGTAAGCTAGAGCCGTCTCTCTACCCTTGACTTTTACTCTTCTAGTTTTTGCCCTCTGTGCAGAACCGGTAGAATAAGCATGTAATATCATGATTCGTTAATTTCGAAAACGAACTGCTGACGTTCGGACACTATAGCAGTTTTTGTAAAGTTGTGGTTACGTCGGAACAAGGCCATTTGTTAAGAAAGTCTTGACCTTCTTCACTTAAATTCGCTGGCTTCTCCCTTGTGCGTTGAAATTCTCGGGGAAATTTACGTCATAACGAATGTGCTTTGGAGTGTTGTGCAATCGCTTTGCAGATGCGCACAGATAGAGAGACTAGTGTTGTAGTTGACTGCATCGCCTTGAACTACTGAGGCAAGCACAAGAGAATGATGGTATAGTGGATTTAACTTTTCGCATTATGACTTGCCGTTTCCTACTCGCTGTTGTATCCCGTACGTGAGATCTGGTTTGTATCAACTTGTCATTCGCG
>JGI24021J15306_10001083_pt1 | contig 25063 bp, 19 predicted proteins | sample Ectturendosymbi1_FD_15306 | JGI IMG/M metagenome (IMG submission 15306) | reverse complement strand
TTAACTGTTTTCGCATACTTTTTGCTTGTTAATTTGTAGACTTAATGCAAATACCACGGAATGAACTTGCATGCAAATTTCAAGGAACACTGCAAATGGGCCAAAAAGTAATAATTAGATTTCGGAGGGTAACTCCGTTATCGTCTGCGTCCAGAAACCATCTCACCACTGTCTGCAGACCTTTCGTCCACTACGCATGTTTAAGATTGTGCTCCGCGGTAGTTCACATTATCCGAAACAATTGCCTTTATTTTGTCTGCTAAGGCTGATCAGCGCAAACGCTGACCGCATTGGCTACATTAGCAATTTCTGTAGCATCATGAAATTGCTGCACGAGCTCAAAAACGGCAGTTGTTAACATAGAAGCATTCGGGCATTTGATAATTTCTCAGCCGGGAAAAAGGAAAACTAAACGTTTGCTGGACTTCCAGGCTCATAACCAACTTGGGACACCAGGGGGAGGGGGAGCGAAGGGTGTTCTAAGAAGGGGACAATTTTTTTAACTATGTCCAATAGTTTAAAAATACGTCCAACACATTTTTTCCTGCGGGGGCGAAAATTTTTTCTAGGGAGGCTTCACCCCGCTGGTTACGGGCCTGCGGACATCTATACATCACAAAAAACAAACGTTTTCTTGCGTACGTTATGCGCATTCTCAATTATCGAGTAGTTTAGCAAAATTCGATCATGCAAACCAGGGTGTGCGCCAGCCAGTCCAGCCGCACACCTTCAATGCTCAACTACTCGTATTTGACGAGACCTTAGCGCAGCTTGATTTTGCAGTTGTAAACTGCTCTGACGTAGTGATGAGTGTGTTTCACTTCCCTGTTTTAACGCGCAGCCTGATATATTCGCAGTTATGAACTGCTGTATCGTAGCGTTGAGTTTGTTTTTCTCCGATAGCCTAACTTGGAGCGCTGATAGTTTATATTCAGTGCAATGGCTCATAAAATAAGGGGAGTGGATGTAGAAAAATATGCATATTATGTCAACAAACTTCGCCAAAACGTTGGTTTGGAAGTATGGACATGACGCCAAATTGTGACGTCACAAACAGCGCACACCAAATACAAATGACCACCATGTGACCCTGAACCAACCCCCCCCCATGAAAATTTTCTGCGTACGCCACTGCTGTAGTGAACGTTACTTCGATTAGTTAGGTGAAATTCAGCTCATTTGGACGACATAAGACTAAAAACAATTGGTGCATAATGTTTTCCATTACTGGATGGGGGAAGTGTGGGACCTATGGAATGGATTTTGCTTTTCGGCAATATTTCGCATTACTTTACTTCAATTTGATTGGTGTTTGTTTCATTATATAGATAGGTCTTAGATGAAATAACTCTGAAAAAACTGTTCAGATCAAAGACGCCCTTCCTTAGTTCTTGTCCGTTTTACATTTTTGTTAATTTGTTCCATTGGTCCCACTCCCTTGGGACCGAAGAAACACCACTCGGGACCTTTGGAACAACAGATCAATACGAGTAAAAAAATTGTCACTGCCCATAGAGAAAAAGTACAAACGCCCGAACGTTTTTATTCTGCAAGTACATCTACCAGTTGATGGTGTCACCATTTTCATTTGTTAAAACTCATACCAACACGCAGAAAAAGCAATGAAATTTCCCGTGCATGATCATGAGACTAAATCCACACGCATTCTGCAGAAAAATCTTCGAAAAACAGAAAAAAAGTTTGTAAAACAAGCTAATGTGACGCGAAAATTTGAAAACGAAAGCTAATCATAGAACACTTTTGAAAACAACGCATAAAAAACGAAAGTCAGTTAAATCAAGCAAGTGTCTTCCTTGGACTAAGGACATTTCTGCTGTAGATTTAAAGACGCCACTGAGCCTTTTGGTGTGGGAAACTGTTTTAGGTAGAGGTAGAACCTTTTGAATATCATGTTTAGATATAGAAGCTTCCTCTACCAAGTCAGGAAAAATGAATCTATTCTTGATTTTTCTGTACAGTGCATATAACTTATTTCAAAGTCGTTTTCTTCTTCATGTTGGAATTCCACACACTTTGGATGTTTGTCTGAACTCGCATGTCTTGTCATGAATATCTCTAAACGCCCTGTGGTTGTCTTCCGAAAACAAACCCGTATTACTGTTTTTGATTGCAATGTCTGCATAATTCTGCATGACAAACATGTCGAAAATAAGCAAAGAACCAATGGAATAGATCGTTCTATTTGTACCCTGATCGAAACTTTTCACAAAATCAATAATGGAAGGAAAGTAGTTGAGTTAGTGAGGCTGATAAAACCAACAAAACACGGCGAAATAAACTCTTTCCGAAGCAAATTATTATCAAAGCTTTAAACCTAGCTAATGCATTCCATAACATTTTAGGAAGTGGATCCTCGCAAGAACGATTTGCACCCTAAAAAGTAAAAAATCTGCATAAATTAAAAACCTAAACTAGCACGTTGTCTTCCTTCGCAAGAAAAGGAAGGTGAAAGCAATCTCGCTTTCCCACACAAAATTCAAGTTAGCAGCGTCAATAGGTGGCGCAATATTCAAGTGTTCATTCGGTCCCACTGTCACGTAGGTTCCACACTTCCCCTACCCAGCGTTGCAACACAGCGCTCACATATTCTCAGAAAAACCTGCGTACATTAACACCCTAAGATAAACATCCTTTTAGTCATCTATTAAAACATTCTCCACCGGATGAGCGAAAGTATTAATCAAGAAAGCAGCTTCCCATTCCTATCAATAAAGCACAGAACAATAGCTTGACTACTGTACAACTTTCTAAATAACTGCGGCAAATAGTTTAAAATGCCCAGCTGCAACTGTAGTGGCTGGACCAGGGCTTCTCAAACGGGCTCCCAGCTCCCCTTGGGGGCCACGGAGCGGTTCTCTGGGAGCCACGAGCAGAGGCCTTCACTAGATAGCTTTGCCGTGATATTGCATAATCCAAGTGTCACGATATATCAAGTATTCGTCAGTTAAACGTGGAAGGGGGCCACGGTTCATAAGAGTTTGAAAACCACTGGGCTGGACCTTGACCAATGAACGATGCTGCAGCTTGCAAGGTAGGCGCGTTTCGAATAGATTTCCGAAATGGCGGCCATTGTTACGCAATAATATTGAGTGACAAGTAGCGAAAAAGTGATGGTGAGAATAACACGGCTGCAACTATGGCGCTAATAATATCGGCTGTGTCGCCCTCATTTGCCAAAGAAGATTGTCCAGAACCATCGCCAGAAAGTTTTCAATCGAGGGGCTTTGTGTTTGACACTCTAAAACTCAACTGATTTATAGTGTTTCATGTTTCAATCTGGGGTGGCTTGGAGCTTTGTTTGGGGGGGCTAAGCCCCCAAAAGCCCCTCGTGGCGACGGAACTGGGATTCTCATGGGGCGTGGGACTTAGGTGATGAAATCAAGAAAGCTGAAATTTTAATCAGTCTGAATAATTTCCTCACCTCTTTTCAACTTTCTCTGCTCACAATAGGTGACTAGATTTTACCGCCCCCTGGAACGTGCTGCCCCTGGCTAAGCCAGAGTAGCCAGTGGGTTGCTACGCCACTGGTGTTAACACTTAACTTTGCCTCCTTTTCTTTGTCCACAAAATTGTTCGGCATTATTTGTCGGTGATGCAAGTACTTTCATCATTTGCCGCCCCACCAAACTTTTATTGTGATTTGCCTGCTTGCGTGCGTAAGTAGGTGGAAACACCAATATTGCAAAGTCCACGCAGGTTCATAAACGTAAAGGACACTTAAGGCTTCCCTGCAGTATAAGTAGGCAAGGCAAAAATTGCGAATGTTACCCAGCATACTCGTTCCAGTTTATCAATATATTGGGCGGCTATGTGCTTCTGTTTTCATCAACCAACCATGCGCATTATATATTACGTTTGATAAATGTTTCTACAACTGTGACGTGGTTGTTGAAAATCTTTGTACGTTACATTTCTAATTCATAAAAAACAGTTTGCATTCCAAGTCCATGCATAATGGGTAAATTCTATTGTAAACTTGGGCTTTGGGGGAACTTCGAGCAGATGTATGGGTTGCTCTCTTGTGAAGTCTGCTTTTCTCATGTATTGCGTCATAAAGCAGATAGTTGATCATGCGCCCAGAATTAGCCTTGCAAGAACGCATCTGCGATTGTTACCGAAAGTGAGATAAGCAATCAATTCACGTTACCAGTTTTCTCCAAGTCAGTTGTTCTTCGAATGAAAGCGCTGTTCAACAAGCGTAAAGTAATTGCATTGTAAGTTCAATTCGCTTGTCAGTTCGGTTTGATTGATGTAGCTTTGCACTTGCCGCTCCATTGCAGAGTTTCCTTTACAGCTTTCGGCTTGATTACGAGTGGTAGCGGTACACTGTCTAAAGTCCACCACTGCAGTATGCTATTGGTCATAAACATTACTGTAGCTGGGGGACACATGCGCTATGCCCACTCCCCATAAAATAAACTGTTGTGTTATCATGTAGCCTACATACAGTATGACTCCAATAATTTGCCGTCTTTTTGATGTTCATATTATTATTTTGCAAAAATATCTTCCTCAAAAAGGTCATAGCACGGTTGACTGAGCGCGATGACGTAACAACAGGGGCTCCGCACCTAGGTCTTTCATCGAGCCCCGCACCTGCTAGGGCCGGCCCTGCATACGACTAGGCTGCCCCGTTGTTCATTATCGTTTGGGGAAGCCAGCATTTCTCATGCAACGACGACGTTCCTCGCAAGCAACCTCGACGCTGGGCAACAACTCAAACCTCTATATTGGTTTCTACACCGGTAACCTCTACAATTGTATGTCCCACTACCAAATTCTAGTATTGAGGAATGTGAGAAATACAGGCACAACGAAACTACCTGCCCAGGTTTTTGCTTCGTTCAAATGGATTACGCCACAAAAACTTCTAAGTGAGAATAAAGAAGAGAAGACAGTTGCACGAGTTTCGTGCCAAGTTACGCAAAAAATAACAAGGCACATAAACCTTGTAAAACGTACGTGCAAGGGAAGAGTTTTGCATGGTAGGCTACTTTTGGCAAGAAAAAGAGTAAAGTACGTTTGAGAAAGTATCAGGCCCGTAAATAGGGAGGCTTGTAAAATTTTTCGCCCCTCCCTTGGAAAAATTTGTTGGACATAGTTTAAAAAATTCGGCCTCTAATAAAACTCTTTGCCCCCTTGATGTCCCAAGCTGGTTACGGGCCTGGAAAGTACGCAAGCGTTCTGTTCAGAAAAACACAGTACATTTTTAAACGTATCATACTTGTAGCCGAAAACGTTTTAACAGCTCCGAATGATGCTCTTCCTATGAAATTTAGTGTATTACTTTGATCTTTTTTACAATAATTAAAAGCGAAGAGTCTGTCGCCAAATTGTCATGCGTGATATAGCCCTGTGACACAATTCGTAATGCAACTAAAAATGAAACGAAGCAGATTTTCGCAATTGCGATGTCACAACGGAAATTGAGTCGATACTTGCCAACTTCCACCTCATGCTGTTGGAACAGCATGCTCTTCTGTACGGTTCGCGAGAGTTTTCTTGCGTTAATTTAGTAATTAACGTGTAAGATCCTCCTTGGTAGTCCCTGTGCTCGACTCACATGATCATAAGCGGAAAAAGAAATTTTCGCATGGAAAATCGACTAACAGATTAAACTGAGTTCGAAAATAAGACCAACATTTTAGCATTATTTAACAGAAAACCAATGGCAATAACTGCCAAGATTGGCATGTGCGTTCAATACCGTAAATCAAACACGCAACACAAAGCACATAATTCGAAATTAGTGGCGAAAATTCGTAAAAAATGACATTGCACATGAAACAATGTCTGCACCACTTCAGTTAATTCCAACATCTGGCAGATTGCATGATTATCGCTCAGGCTGTTCGCTGCTCAGTAGTAGACATGATCACTGAAAGCTGGAATTGAAAGTAGGCTGGTCCATGGGCGTCGGAAGGATTTTTCCAGCCGGGGGAACAATAGTGAGTTTTTCCCAGGTGGTGGCCAAAAGCATTTTTCCGTGGAGGGTAACGATGGTGAAATTTCATTTTTCCAGCTCAAAATCAAGAGAAAAAGTATTATTCTACTAAAAAATAATATGAAAATATCAGTTTTCAAATCCAGTAGGGGCCAAGGCCCTCCTTGCACCTCCTTCCGACGACCACGGGTAGGTCATTCTTTGCGATGAAATTTGTAAGCTTTTCACAAATTTGTACTTAATTTTCTTATTTCAACAAGTTTTCTAATTCAAACTTTGAAACAGCAAATTTTCAAATTTTGAATTTGTTGTATAACATGCATTTTATTTAATCTTTTTCCGGAAATGTTCCAATTCAAACCTTTTTAACTTTCATGACTGCAACAAAAAATCAACAGAAGATTGGAGAATAATAAAACGTAAAATCAATAATATCCTCATTGATGTCAACAGCTGGGTTAATCAGAAAAGTTGTTCATAATTACGCCACGATAAACGCCATCGCTAATGTAAATGCTAGTACGGGTCCAATACGTCTTTGTAAAATTCTAGAACAGTGGTTTTTAACCGCAGGGTGTCAATAAATATCCAGGGGGGCGCGAGCAGGCCCGTAACCAGCTTGGGACCCTAGGGGAGCCGAAGAGTTTTCTGAGAGGGGCCCAAATTTTTTAAACAATGTCCAACACATTTTTCTAGGGGGGGCGCTCCCCCTGGTTACGGGCCTGGGCGCGAGTTCTTACGTACTCTAGAAAATGGAAAGTTTTTGAACGGGAAAGTGTTTCGTCCAACTCACTTAGTTAAAGCAAGGGGGCTTGCCACAAGGAGATGGCGACACATTTAAACAAAGTGGTCACCGGTAGATGGCACCTAGAAGTAACAAGTCACTGTGATAGAATTCCCCGAATTACCATATTTCGCTTGTGCTTGCCTCAGTAGTTCAAGGCGATGCAGAAGACTGTAACTGAGGCGTGGTAGAAAAAATGTTAACAACCACTGGTCTAAAATTTACCCTCAATCTTTGTCATTCGGTATCGGCATTTAGGGGCTCCAAACTTTTTCGTCCGAGGGCCACAAGCTATTTCACAACATCGAGGGCCGGACACATTACTAATTGCGGTTCTTTCGGGATATGCTACATTCTACCAAATCAACACATATTTCGTAAACATATTATTTTTTCATTGTTGACAAAATGGCTTCGCGGGCCATAGTTTGGAGACCCGTGTACTATACCATTGAGACATAAAAAAGTGAGCAATATCATTTTAATTACTACACCGACAGACGTTATCTGCGGGGTAAAACAATTCTTCCTTTATTGATATCAACATCTTAGAGGCGTTGCTTATTAATTGTCGTTCGCAGTTTGCTTGCAAACCCTGACGAGCGGCGGTGGCGATTCCGCAGAAGCTGCTTTTTTGCAAAATGAGGCGTTGCACATCCGGAACTGGGTTCGTGTTGATGGTGAGACGGCGATGCGTGGACTTTCATAGATGGTAGACTTTATTTTGATCTATGTTCCCGTATTTCACGTACTTTCCATCACTTGGCCAGGTGCGTTCGTTGTTGTCGTATCCGTGGTTCGATCGTTGCGAGGTGTGAGACAGAACTTGAAACAATGCGTTTTTACTTGTTGCTCGGCGTTTGTCGTACAGAGTCTCGTACGATGCAAAACACAACCTTAACTTGTTTAGCAAATGTCCTGGCCAGAAAGCGTTTGAAAACGACCTCTGTCTTCGGATTACTGGTTCTAAGGAACTGAAAAAAAGAAAAAAACGAGTTTTATTCCTGTTGCAGTCAGGGCCGGCCCTAGCAGATGCGGGGCCAAATGCAAGACCTTGGCGCGGGGCCCCTCGGAGCAGTGATTTTATGACGTCATCGTGTTCAGTCAACCGTGTTAGGATTGTGGGAGAACGCAGAAACACAGGGCAGCACTAACACGAGAATCGAGCGCGTTTGCTAACGTTCGAGAGGAAATTTGCTAGTTCTGGCGAGAGCGTTCTTTGTTAACAATGAAATTTATATGGCGTTTCTACTGAATTATCAAGCGCAAGGTGCATCTGGCAAAAATGAACAGCCTACCAAAACACCATAACGCGGGGCCCAACGCAGCTGCACTACAATAGACTAGCGGTAGCAGTGCTCAAAGTATGCACCAGTATCAGTCACCAGAACATGGCCAATTTTCGCAACGTGAAAAGCAAAAGAACATATTCAAACACATTTACGGTAAAACAAACCCCCCTGCAGCTGCCAAGTCGTTTACTGCGGTTGGTCAGATCAAATGATATGGATGTACCAGGGCTACACTAGCTAGTCATATGAATGACTGTGCCGAGAAGCGTGGGCGTCGTAAGGAAGGGGGGAGTAAGGAGAGGACAAGGCCCCACCCAGGATTTTGAAATTTGTTATTTTGCTATTATCTTTTAGCAGAAACATGTTTTTCCTCTCTTTGTTTCGAAGTTGGCAAAATGAACTTTCACCACTGTGGAAAAAATCCTTCCGACGCCCGCATGCCGAAAAGTTAAACGAGAGTCCAGGCTTGACTGGAGCGACAACGACATTTCCAATGATCGGAATGATATGCGATGGTTGAAGTAACTGACTAAGCTCGATTAAGTATGAAACGTCATTTGGTAATTTGCTCCAAACTTTATTTTCTGGAGAATTGCTTCATTCGTGCTTCTTTTTTGGAGAAACTGTTTTGATTTCTGCCAGTGAAATCAGCGGAACAACTAAAATAAGCTGCACTTCGGCAATATTTTTGAACAATCAAATGGCACGACTTGTAATTTGATTTGAGTGACGGCAATTGGCGTCAGGCCGAAGTTTGAAATTTGCTTCATGCCGGGGCGGTTGAAGTGAACGTTCTTGCCCATGAAGCGCTTGGCCAAGGATTACCATCACTCAGTGGCCGTGGATCGAACACCCACAGCCTTCCAGTTAAGAGGCAGACACTCCACTACTGAGTTATCGCCGTCCCCAAAAATTTGTGAGCTCGAGGCACGACTTGTGTTGAATCATATGAAAAAAATGACTTCACTTGGTGAAGGGAACGACTTTACCAGATGTAGTTCTTACAGATTCAGACATCTTTTGGCATGATTTTAGGGAGATCATCCCTTTGACTGGATTTTAAAATCATTATCTCGGGCTCATCATTTAAAGTGAGTCGCTAAGCGCGGTAATTCAAAGAGCTGGAAAACCTTTTATTCAGTGCCGAGAGCTTGGACGCCTCATTTCCATTTCCTTCAAAAACAAAGCTTCAAACCACACCCCGTTTTTGGTTCAAAAATATTCGCAAACGTTTTGAGAAAACGTCTTAAACAACGTTTTGGACCCAGGTTTTTGGTAAATTTATTTGAATAAATACCAAAGAAACAAGTGGCAAAAAAATTACCTAATATCCCAGTTACAAAACATCAAATGACTCGATCAGATGTTCTCCCATCGGAAAATTTGTGTAAAACCATTTACTTTATTACAGTAAAAAAAATCTGCAACTAAATTACAAGCGGCACTTGCTGTGCTCCTGCAGTTCATAAAAAAGTCCTTCACGTTTCAAAAGTTTTGTGCTGGACATCGCTATCATTGCACATTTTAAAAATAAAACAACGAGCAAAGCTTTGAACTTTCAAACCGTAACACTGCCACAGTCGACCATTCATACATCAAGTGTTCGCTTTGAAGGCATCTGTCACGGTGTGCCAAAGAACATTTGGCTGCCCGCAGATCGTTCACGAGCGTTCCCAACAAGCAAAGTAAAAAATGACCAATCCGCAGAGTCGGACTGGATGCCGCGTCTAAAACCGTCGCTTTGCTTCCATGTACTGTATTTCCATTCGGGCCGGTGATAGATTTGCAAAAGCGCCTCGACATCGTCACTTTGCACACCGATGTGGCATGATTATGCAATTTTTAGTCTATGAACTTTGCACCAACACGCTCTGCACGCCTAAATCCTTCTACAACAACACTGTCTGCCGTAGTTCCCGTTATTTGGGTTTTTTAAGTTCGAAACATTTTAAACGAAACTTTTCGAAATAAAATTTTAGAATTAGTTTAACTTTCTTAACGTTTTTTTTTTATAAGGAATTCATGCCAACCAACTTCAGGGTCAGGTCAACTTGCGAAAATTTCCTTACGTTTTAGTCAGATCAGCTTTCAATGAAAGCAGAGCGAACAAGAAGCTGACAATGAAGTACGGTAGAAGTTCCACCACTTATAATTTCTGCAGAACAGGTCTACACATCATTTACAAACCGCGTGATTCTTTCGTAATCTTCGTAAGTCAGCCAACAGTCGACTTTTCTGCCAACTATAGCTCTTCCAGTTGAAAGATTCAATTGTGTTCTGCAACAAATGTTGGACTTAAAGGACGTTAAATAAACAATTTGGTTTCAACCATTGTTTCGCAACAATCCCTTACCGCTCAGGTGCTATGTCGCTTTTACGCGGTAGAAGAACAATGCTTGAAGACAGTGACAATTTTGAGTTTCTTTGAGATCCTTCACTGAAGTTTGAGCTGGAATCAATAAATCTCTGAAAAAAGAAAACAAAATCGCTCACGATTCGGTAGTCTTAGGCATGAAATCGTATGGTGATATATAATGAAGTTGTCTGCACTATAAAACGCAATATTGCAAATAACGCAACGCGTTGGTGTCGCAAGCTCGAAGTACGTACGTCGACTTTATTGGCAGTATTGAAGGATACTAGTTAAACTTTATTCATTTTCTATCTCAGATCTATCTAACTGACTGAGATTGCTGAGAACAGTGAGGTATTTCGAGTCCTTCTAGGGCCGCTGTCATCGCGACCCTCCCCAAACGAAAAGATAGTGTTCAGTCACAGAAAAAAGCCTAATTCCTTTGTACAAATCACTGAACAAATCCTCTCGCACGCACAGAAATTGCCAGCAAACGCTCAAGTTTCCACTACTACCTGCAAATCTTCATCTCTCCACGACATGTCCTGTGCTGGCTCTTCACTATTACTCAGGTATAAGTCATTACTAGAGCTGCTGTTTGCCTCGGGCTTACTGGATGTGCTGCTCACTTTGGGTAATTGCTGTTCGTGGTGAGATGAGTCAAACATTTCTATTTCGCTGATTTCTGCAATATTGAGGAAAGCCTTGCAAACTGCACTCAAGCTTTGCGATAAGAGTCAGGTGCAGAACATCTACCGTACAGAACTTCAAAGTAACAAATCGTTTATAGACATAATATATCGTAGACTTTGAGCAAAAATAACATTAGGACTTTCTTAAAAAATTCCCAGAAAGGAATAGTTTCCTTATGGGTGACGACAAAAATGGAAATCAGTTTATCAAAACACCCTTTTCATACTCTTCCAAATTGCCTGTCAGGCAAGATACTCTCGATTTTGTAGAAAATAAGAGCGCTGGGCTCATGCAAACATAAGATCAGCGACTTAATGCAGGAAACAAAGGAACTTTGTGTTTAAAGCTAAAACTATTTTCAAAGAACTTTTAGGCAATGACATTTAATATTTCNCTGAATTTCTATCTTCATTTTCGTGTTTATTTAACTAGAAACTGCTTTTTTTCCGACTCTCCCGAGAGAAAAACCTGGTGAAAAAATTGATTAAAAGTGAGTGACTTTTTTAGATTTATACTTCATACACTTTCTTTTCGAGTTGTTTTTTTAATGCATTTGTTTCTATAAAGTTGTTTCGTAAATTTGATTTCGGAACTTGTTGCTATTTTTCAAGAAAATACTTCTAACTATTTTTCTAAATTTTCAGGCCGTTGTCAATAGGTTGCTTAAACGCTGGAGCAAAAATACAAATGGCTACATCCGGTGGTAAGTGGAGAGACTGCGTGACAATCACCACATCAGAATGCATGTTACGAAAGGCCTTTTCGACAGGTCTGGTAGAATCTGTTGCATGTCATATCTAATAGCGCAGGAGATTAAAACAGGATTATTTACTGTTTGGCTCGTTGAAGTGAATTGGTTCCACTAAACGAATCTATTTCAAAGTTTACAAAGCATGAAAATATCCTTTCAGCTGAAAAGCAGTTCTGTGATAACAAGTAACAAGCCCAGTAACACTGCTAAATCACCTAAATTTTATGATATTACGACAAAAGCGACTGAAGCTTGTGAAATAACAACTTTAATGTTTTCTAAGACAAACATGAACTCTAAATAGAGAACATTATAACTAAGCCATCGTAATATAGACTTACAGCCCACTGAGCCCTGGCACATGACCCACGTAACTGTAAAGTATTACTCTTAGTAATTGCTAGAATTTGCCAAGAGTCTTGGACAATGCTTTTGATATTCTGTAGGCTTTCGAGGAATCAGCCGACTGGGCTCTGCTTTCATCTTTTGGCGACTACTCAAAACTTGCACATATCTATATTCAAGTAACTACACTCCACGTGTGAGACGAGCATGGAGTCAATCTACAAATTTTAATAGGAAATCGATTTCACGTAGCACTAGGCATCGTCAGTCCTTGAATCTTATTCAAATCGAATCAAGTCTTGGACATTCAGGAACTTTTTTGTCAGTAGTACCATAAACTCAAGCAAACAATATAATCTGTCAGCGCAATTTCATACAGACACATTATAAAAATCAAGGAACCTGACAGTATCGTCTCTTCGCTAAAACCGTCCAGTATCTTCGGTAAGCGGTTACCGGATTTCTCGAGCTGATAAACAAGCTGCCCGTACGTAGTATTGCTTTCAATGCTGAGATCTCTAATCAGATCCCGTTCGCTTTTCTACAAACAACGTTCGTTTTACTACAGCTTACAGTTTTTGCAGAACCTGAGTCTTCATGAACAACTTAAACGCAAAAAATATTGAAAAAGATGTACCAGTAAGCCCCGGCCAACGCTGACATTTCCTGCTTAGCGCTGTGTGCATTAGGCAGGGCACCAGTGAAACAATTCGCCCTTTTTGCATCAAGGGAACACACTTTTTCCCAAGATGATTTTAAAGACACTTTCCGTGATTTAAATTGGGGTTAGCATGCTATCATGTGAGCGGCATGGATTACGTGTGAAACGCACCAAACACTGGTTAAAAAGCTCAGAATTTGGATTTTTTCACACGCAATCTAGGCCACTGACACGCTAACCCAAGGGTGGGAAAGCATGTTAGTGCAAGTGAAAAATTCAAAAATTCACAATTTTGGAAGGCCCCATACATACGTCAGGTAAAATAATTATTATTTAAAATGCCCAAAACAAAAGGTTGCAGTTGTCGGATTCTTTTGCAAGCTTGCTTATGCAGCGTTTCTCAGTTAAAAAACGAAATTTTCTAAATACAGTTTGCAGTTGATTCAAATTTTAACGAGATCAGTTGCTTTCTATTGCAGCTTTGGTTTGACAAATCGTGGCGAAAGTTACCGTACTTACATTGAAAATGTTTTTTCAGTTCGCCTTTCTAGTATTCAGTCGTATTTAACTCCATTAAGCGGGAATTAAAATGTTGAATTGGTTAAACAACATCTGCATGGTGTCTAACATGCTACATCCGATATATTCTCTCCAACGAAACGACGCGAGTATTTGACTTGATCTTGGCGGGAAGTAGTTTGCCCACCCCTGTGATATCTATTTCTTACAGCGTCAACAGCCTTTGACTGAAAAGCCTCATATACCGGTCAAATTTCATGGTTATCTAGAAGGAAAGCTCCCAAATCAAAAGCTTAAACTACACCTTCGCGAAAACAGTAATTCAAAATTACAACTGTATAAAATGAAAGCAGCCCGTGACAGGCAGATATTTGCTATAAACCATCGTCTAAAAGCAAATTGTTCGCCATTCTTTGATGCCTCGTTCGTGACAGCTACACGACGAATGACTTACGCTACGGTTGCGCGCTATGGTGCGCTTGCGTTTCCAGAAATCTTTCGACAAGGTGTCGGTTGGTTGCCTGATTCGGTAAGTCACGCCTTCTGCGCGAGGCTGATCACCAGGATGCAACAGTACTTTGCGCAGTAAGGATTCGGTCAGAGGAACTCCCTTCTCTTTGCAAAGTTTCACAGCAGCCTGGTATTCCCGGATTCTGAGAAACGCAACTCGTAAACAATGCAACAATAACGCCACGCCCGCCAAGTATTTTATTCTGAAGTTCTCACCTCATTCTTCTTATTGCAGATAAAGAAAATGCTCTGCTATCGAAACTTGCTTGAAGACTTGGCACAGTTTCCTGCAAGACGATCTCATCAAAGAGCAATTCACTTCACAAAAGCATTTTATATCATCCGTGCTTGCAGGAAAAGTCTCCACGCAACGTTAGAAAAAATTCATCACAAAATTCATTCAGACAATGACGTTATCAACTCTACGTGAAAAGATAGGAAAGCACACCTAAAATAACGCAATTTCTTGCATGAATGCCTTGAACAGAAATTCCAAATATCCAATGCAGTAGGCGCTTAACAAGCGAGAACATACCTTGCGACGACGCAGCAGTGTTAGACTTTTCAAGATTTTTAGGGACATTAAGATTTTCATTACAGTTTTCTAGTGACATACCTATTTCTAAAGACTTTTGTAAAATTTATCTAACTTGCAGATACTTGGAAAATATTTTGTTAAAACTGCTTTTCCCAAAGCAGGTATGCAACCGCACACTACGAAAAACTGCCTTATTTTCAACCTCAACGGCCCATTTGAAATGATGGAATTTGAGTTTACTATAGCTTCTAAAACAAGCTTTGATGACCAAAAGTTGAGCAGTCCGTAAACTTCTTCAACAAAAACGCGGCCACGGTTTATCCAATGAAGACATGACCTTCGGCCATGCATCATGTTACCACCGGGTCTTAAGAGTTCGGCGGAGAAGCTGAGCTCGACGCTATCCGGTTTGACAACGTACCAGAAAGTGTAGAGATGAAGACACAAAGATGATTATCACATTTTAATTCAATTGTTTTTCCCCGTTTTTTTCGTATAATTGCAGCTTTGCACTAATATTAATTCTTCGGGTTAAGGCACCAAACGTGGGGAATATGGCAATCTGCTGTTGTAGTGGCAGAAAGGGCAGTGCACTTCTTGCCTGCAATACTACAGTTGTTTACAATCGGATTAAATGAAGTGTTGGGTGCCGTTACAACTTCCACACTTTCAGAAAACTCAGTTTCAAACAGTAATGGGCGAATGGGACATAGAAAATGTTAGAATAACCAGTCAGCCACATGAAACACGCATAATTGGATCACAAGCTGTATAGAATTTGGTACTGCAATCAAACGCGGACTACCTTCCTTTCTGATAACTCGTGGTGTTCGGAGTATTGCAGCGAATCTGTTTCCTTGTTTTTTTTTCCGGAACGCCTGTTCGAAAAACACAAATCGTTGATAAAACCTATAAAAAAACGATAATACAAAATACCAAGCTAAATTCCGCAAAGATTTCTCTATGACGATCATAAAGCTTGACAGATTTTTTTAATACTTCACTTCTTTATTTGCGGGAGACTTATTTCTGTTGAAACGTAACACAAATATTGTACAATCCACTATTGTTTTCATACTACCATACGCCTAACGCTGGTATGAGGATGACAAATCATTGTTAGCGCTACTCCAGACATCAGGAACTATATGAAATGGCACAACATTGAGTTTTTTTGTGGTTACTTTTCCGCTGGGCCAACTAAAGACTAATGCAGAACGTAAACAGTGCAGCAATGACTGAATATCTTTCCAGGACATCATACGTGTCACCATACGACACAAAGAGCGGAAAACCTTTGTATTTGCCAATAAATGGTAATAGACTTTGGACTGAGGTTAAGAAATTATTTTCGTGTTGCTCAAATCGATGAGTTGTGTATTTTTGAAGTTGGTATAAAATGTCTTAAACGGAAATCTCGCCGCTCGAGCAGCTTCCGATAGCCATCTTGAAACACGTGCGAAGAAATCCTAAGAAAAATCAAAACAAATCGGAAAAATCTGTTTCACGTTTAAAGGACCCAATTGAAAACTTCCATTCGTTGCAAATAAAAGCCAGGCTCGTTCGCCTGCGATCACCTGAACACAAAAATTTCAGGTTTGCGTTTTCAAACACCACTGGTAACTTGCGCTCTGCTTGGTCACACAAACCGAAAAATGTCTGTTGGCGAGTAAATGTAAGAATAAATGGTCAGGTTTCTGGGATAAATGGAAAACACTATGCTGGATTTCTACAGTTTCCGCTGGAAATCATTTCAACCTTATTATCAGTCACTGTACAATTTTAAGCAGTGTGTTTGTAATAATACAAGGCAAACCTTCTGTGTAGATTTTGAGATAGTATGTCATACAAAGAATGGGGTTCATTTCTTTCGTAAAAGAAAAACAAAACCTCTTCGGCTTCTCTTTCTTCTATGCATCCCATGTCCACCATCTGCACAAAGCAATACAGATTAAATGCAAATTGCATATAAGACGACAAAAGCCATTGAAAATAAACTAAACTACCAGAACAGAAAACTGCGAACGCTAGGATCAATCTGAAGTAATTTTACCTCAGAGAAAATATCAATTAGCCTAATGTCGATAAAAGTTTTTGTTAAAGCTTTTAAGTTAACTGAGTGTATATCCAAAAGCTATCAAATAGCAACCACAAATAAAGACTGGCTTTGACTTTGTTAACAATAACCACCCAGCAAAAATTAGCTTCATCCAATTTCAAAGAGATGTGCAACAAAATATCTCGATGATAAGTGTAATCTTGTCATTTACAACCTTTACATATTAACTTACAATTTCAAGACCTTGACTGCATAGACCATAATCGATATCTCTGAGTTGATCACACTTTGAAAATATATCAGAGAGTTGCAGGTTATGGACCATAATGTGATAAAGGAATTTTTCCAAGGTGTCGGAAATATGTGAAGGCATTACCTTCATTGAAGAATTCGTATCGCAGGGTATCGACAATTTCTGCGTAAGACAATAAAAGTAAAGTAAACCCCTCATCACCCAGTAGAATGGTGAAATGTAAGCAATCATCAGACCCAACCTACACGGGGTTGCTTTGTTCTTTTTTGAAGTAGAGAAGCAAGAACCCGCTCCTCCAGACCACTTCTTTCTGGTTTGTGAAGAAGCCAGGTCGCTTGAAGACCCATTTTGTCTATGTCATTGCGCAGTTTTTGCCTGGACTGTATCCAACTCTTGTTGTAACGTGATAAATCACTTTTAATGGGCAAAGAACTTTCTTGAAATCGCCCTGATGTCTGCTCTTCAACATCATGTGTCGGTACAGCCAAATCCCCACTATCAGAAATTGACTGCTTTGTGGTTGGCATAACAAATGGGTTGAAATCTACAATATGAGTTTTGCGTACATGTTTCCGTGGACCAAAAACTAGACACGATGTGCGATGAAAATGGCTGTGATAAAGGTCTCGTTTTTTGTATTTCTCCAACTGAACATCGATTGGAAGAAGTGCATCTTCATAACTTTCAAACAGTTCCTTTACGCCAGCTTTGACTCCTTCTTCAAACAAATCATTGCAAGCTTCCATCAGAGGTGGCATCTCACTGATTCAGTGGGCGTTTAACTTACTATGTAAACATAAGCTGAAAATAATTAAAAGCGTGCACAAACAGGACAGGCTTTTAGATTAGCATGTGATAAAGTTTTGCATACATCTAAAAAGTACTAGTTTACAATGTATGTCAAATGTTAAAAGCATTCAAAAGACAAAATACAAACCAATTTGTCACAAAATTACAGGCATGGAAGTTTAATAGAGTACAATGGAACAACGGTGGACCACGATATAACTTAGACATGTTTAAGGTTTTCTTAGAAATAGCCAACACAGCAATGACTTTTAAATGCAAAAACTGAAAGTAGACACATTCAATATAGATTGTTCCAGTTCTGTGAAAATCTCAATTAAAGCAGTGCATAAAAAAATAGGCAATAAAACTTTTTTTGCGTGTGGGCTGCATTTTTTGCTTACTATTAGCCTCAGCATAGTTAACATTACATATTGTAACATTCTAATTGATGAAGTTAAACGGCTGTGATGGCTAACAAAAAGTAGAACTGTGTAACGATGGAGCAACTTAAAAAAGCGCAAGGTATAATCTCCTTTGTCTGAAATAATCCAACACTAGCTGTGGTCTAAAATCTCTTGGCAATAAACAATGGCTTTCTAAATCTGAAGTAGAAATAATCTCAATTTAGCAGCGTGGATGTTTTTGTATTTGGCAGAAATAAATTGGTATATAGTGATGGGTAACACTTAGAACATGACCCATTTTTCTTTTTTCGGCTGGAAGGAGTTAGTAGATGCTTTAACACAAAGCAGTGAAAGCAACAATATTACAAAACAAATGCAGTTCTTAAATTCTTAACAATATCTGAGCCAATCACTGCTTTATGCTCACGCTACAATGCAGAAAATACTGTACATGAAATAGTGTTTTGTGTGGGTAGTGATGATCTGCTCCATGCCACATTGTTTTTAAATCTGCTTATAACTGTTTGAACTATGTTTCTGACTAATAATTAAAAAGCAGAACATTGGATTTTCAAAGGTAACACATGGTAGCTTAACTATCACAAGCATCTGTTACTACAAGCATGCAAACTTTTACCAAACAATGCAGAAATCATAACCCTTTGGATAACATACTGCAAAATGTGTTTTAAGTATGCTAGTTACCTCAAAACAAGTTGTTTGTCTCTACTTTGGACAACTGGCATCACCAATCAAGACAGCATTTTGTGCATTAAGTGGTTAAACAAAACAATACAAACTGGAACATCACAATATAGCAAAAATTTCTGCTCAGTCAATGTCACATGTTTAAATAATCCCTTCTTGTGGCCATTTCAATTGTTTGACAAGACCTCCCTTGCCTTTTGCATAAGACCCATAAATTTCAAGCCGACAATCATCTTTTGTAGACCGCCAACCAACCAATCCAGTTGTTGTCTCAGGATACGGTGGTGATCTACCTATTTTAATATACTTTTCCACAGGTGTAATTGGAGGTGGACGAAGTTGTTCAGGAAGCTGAACTTTTTGTTTTTCACCCTGGTTTGGAGGAACAATGTCACTAGCCAGCTCTTTATATGTCTGCGTCATAAAACCCCAATTCTGTGGCCACTTCTTTGCTGCAGACCATTCCATGTGTACATGACTTTTCCATATTTCGTCATTAGCAACATAATTGCAACCAGCAATTTGACGACCAACTTTTTGAGCCATGTTTGCTATAACAATCTGCAAGAATAAGATAAAAAATAGCATACCAACATTAAATGGTAATGAACTTTTTTCATTATATACTCAAAGTTAACATTTTTTCACACAATTCACCTTAATTTGTAAGAGGGTCACATACAGATGTAAGTACTTATTGGGGCAAATGAAATGCTCTAAAAAATTCAAAAGAATATTTGTCAGCCACTCATAGGGAAAAATGGAGATGTGTGACATGATAATGACACACGCAAAACTGTAAGTTTACTTCGTTTGGCATGCACTGCCGGTTTGACAACCTTTTTCATGTTTTAAGACAATGATTTTCTTGAGTTGTGAATACTGAAAAGAGCAAATTTTCTGGTATGTTTAAGCAAGTGATAGAAATATTATTTGCTGCTTGCTTTATTTTCAATTTTCTTGCCAGTTCTTAACCTGATTTTTGCAAGTCGTGGACATGACAGTCAAAATGATTGAAACCCCAATTCACAAACTTTCCTTGAATCATGCTGCTAGTAATGATGAAATTTTTGCTGAGCACACCACATATGCTGACTTTCATGGTCCTTCCAACATGTCTTTAGTGGATGGCAAAGTTCCACAACAGTGCATGAATGTTGCTATTGTATCTATTTGAATCCACATTTATTCATTGTTGATGTTGATGAGCTTTCATTTTAGCTGGTCTTAACCAGAGCAGGATGCAGTGTGGGAAATATAATTGTGAATCATTTGATGTTTGCTGATGATGCTTGGTCCCTGCAATGGTGGTATTTAATACCTTCCAAATATTTATAGTGAATATGCTTCTGAACACAAATTTGTTTTTGAATGCATCAAGGTAGTTGGCATAGCATTTCTTCCTAAAAAGTATAAACAGCCTGCAATGCAAAGCATTTCTCTGTGAGTATGTTAAGTTTACTGAACAAGTCAAATTTCTTGATATATTACTTCCTACCTCAGTGAAATATTTTGATAAACTACAGTACTTCAAGGATGGCAATGACATTTCAAAACAAGTGAAATCAATTCATTGTGTAATAAAAAAGCTTAGACGCACCTTCCCTCCGTTCCCAGTTCTATCAGTTAAAAATACTCTATTTCATGCTGATTGCATGTCGATGTATACCTGCCAATTGTGGAACAAGCATAGACAGTATGGCACTAACTGACTGCATAGTGCACATAGATTTAAGACTATAATAACAAATTATCAAATTCTCTGTTACATACCCCAAAATGTAACATCAACTATCAAGTTGCTTATTTTGTCAAGACATTTGATGCTTTCATTAGAAACAATCTGTACGCTTTTGTTCAATGATATGAATCTTCATCTAACTTTTTCATCACGTTACTGCAAATGCCTAGATGATTTTGACAGTCTGTATTTTTCTTCCACTATGTAATCACTGCAAATGATGAGCAAACACAGCAGCAATAACAACTAACACCAACTTTGTGATGTGTTATGACTGCATATTTTTGTGTTCTTTACGCAAGCCTGTGACATTGATGAGTCTAATCCAAAAACGTAAGTAAAATAAAAATAAATATACACCTTATTAAGACCTCCACAACAACCTATGTTAATTATGGGTTTCAACAATAAAAGCTACAATTAGTTAACCAGTTAGTGTATGATTTCTAGTTTTTAGGATTTTACTTCAAAACCCTTGGAAAGTTTTAAACAATTTAAGGATTATAATTTTTATTTCTTTTTTATATATTTTTTATTTTTTAGTAAAAAAATCATTATTCTTTTGAAAAGTCAAATTGAGTGCAGAACTGTGCAGATGTTGCAACCAGTTAGTAGACAATATCAATATTTATCTGTGACATCACTTTTATCAAAGAACAAATAAGTTTTTTCGTAAAGGCGGAACAGTGGTTAAAAAACATTATTTCTTACTTTCAAATTGCCCCCATAGGTTTTAAAACAGCTGAAAATAACTGTTTTTTTTTAACTTTTCCATTAACTTGATCTAACACAGTGAAACATTTGGCATAATAATAAAAAGGAACCATGTTTGCCATATTTTATGAAAACAGAAGAAAACATGTTGATACTTAATCAATAAGAAATATACAAATGCAATGTGTTTGCCTTTTTGCTGTAAGACTGTAGATATGGCCAAAAATAATAAACACAAACAAGAATTTTTCACTTTTGCTAGATCAAAATTAACATCAGTAATATCAGGGTTGATGCTTAATTGATAGTATGCTCATTAGTTGAGTAAAGCTTTTCAGGGGCTGTAAGATAATGGAAGAAGCAAAAAGCTTTGTGAAGTCGTAAAGTCTAAATAAAATTAAATTAAAGTGTATAGAGTATAAGAGTAAGTCTGTGATTGACTGAATTTTTGGAGAAATTGCATGAGTAATATACAAAGTGTAGCCCCTCAAAAAATAGATCAAATTTTGGGTTCTTGATGAAGAACTATTGAAATTCAGAGTGGTAGTTTAGATCACTCCACTCATCAACTAACCTTATTTTGTTTTCCATGTATCCAACACTTATTGGATTACTGTACTCTTTATTGTTAAACTTTTTGTAATCTGTTTCTACCTTTGCCTTTTCAACCTCATTTGGGGATGCTATATGACTAGTATGACCTTCATACAACTATGGTACTCCATTTTGGCCCATGGTGGGTAATTGTATTGCTTCTTGTGTGGATAAATATTGTTTTTTTGCTCTTGCTACGTGCCTTTTTTCTGTAATGTTGTGGTTGGTGCATTGCTCTCTGCCGCATAACGTCTATTGTCACTTACTTCTTTTACCTACGTGCATGCCTCACCTGTTCATCTGTACATACCTCAACTCTTCACCCATTGCTTGCCCACCATCATCTGCATTATATAAATGATTGTCATGCATATAATTTTACATTTGTGTTTCTGTTATATGTTGTTCACCTTTAGTGCAACATTGCCTCATGTTACTTGTGTTGTGTTTTCTTATATATCCTTTGGACTAGCATGGATATAGCTGTATCTTGGCTTTCACAAAGAATATCATTTGGTATGTATTTATAAACACTCTATTGCAGTGGACATCCTACGAAATTTTTGAGATGAACAACATAATCTTAGATAAGATCATGAAGTACAGATTTTACCTGTATTTATTTTTGCTTGTTAGAATAAGCATGTAGAGATATATTGTTAATGAAACAAAATACAATGTACTGTAACACGTTTTCAAATTTTGGTAGAAAATTTGCTTTCTCCTTAATTACACTCACTGTCGTACATTTGTTTCTTATCAAATACATCGAACATTTTTAGGGCAGCAGTATGAGTATAATCTGTGCAATATTCTTTGCATCCTGCATAGTCATAGACTCTCGTCAGAAGAGATGTGCAATTGAATGAAGAAAGATATATCATGCGATTGAATTCAGGAGACAATTATTATTGAAAAACATTACATAATGTTTTGCCAGACACAATCAAGCCTTTCCGACCTAAAAAAAAACAGGAAAAGACAGATTTTGTCTGGCTGTTTTGATTTTCAAAAAAATTTCTTTGATTTTTTATTATTTTCAAAAAAAGCCAAGTGCGTTGAAAAAGCCAGCATTTCAAAATCTGGCTTCAAAAGAGCCTAATTGACAATCCTAATTTCACCTGCAGTGAACCAGTTGCTGAGCAACAATATTTGCTAATAAACCCATACAATGTAAAGACAATGCTTGATCGGGAAAGAGGCATAAGTGGTCGGAGTCACTTTTTCAGACTCCGACTCCGTTCCTGCTCCAAATTTTTGAATCCGGTGTCAAGCGAAATTTCTGACTTCACACCATGTACGCATGCACAGAGTAATATTCTACATACCAAATACGCTGATAAACCTGATTATTAGAGCTTAGGAATTCGTGTTTAGGTAAGTATGTCGTGTTAGGGTTTGGGTTAGGTTGAGAAAAAGAAAAATAATTGAGGTCAAGGACAAAGTCCGAAAATTTTCAATGGTTAAAGTTCTTCCCGCGCTATAAATTGTTGTGGGTAGCTGACATCTAAGCAAAATATTTTAATTTGCACAACACACATCAAAAAACTAATTGCCAGACTTTATTTCTTTATTCTGAGAAGCAAAATAACTGAAAAACAATAACAGAACAGAAATTTCGCAGAGGTCAGAAATTTCGCTTGACACCGGATCCGGATCCGCAAATTTTTCAAATTTAAGGATTTCACTCCTGTTAAGACTTCGGCAATCATCGATCCAACCCAAATTTAACCATGTTTTTACTTAAGAAATGACCACTCAGACCAGGGGCATAACGAGGGGGGAAAGGGGGGCGCAATTCCCCGGGCGCGGAATCACTATGGGGGCGCCGAATCACTGCAGGGGTGCCGAAAAGTCCCAACAATGTCACAAGTACTTTCTTCACTACAGTACATTTGCTTCCGAAAGACCTCAGGTTCGAGCATAGGGGCGCAAAACTTGTTTCTTGCTCCGGGCACCAGAGGTGAGCATTGGACTGGACTTGGATTGGACTGGATCCGGACTATAGCAAATTTTGTTGAATTTGATTGGATCCGGAGTGTACATCATTTCAAAATTTAGGAACCGGACCAGATTTGGACTGAGTTTATGGAAAAAATTCGGCATTTTTGCTGTGAAAAGTTTGCACTTTTCAAATTTTTTGGACTTCAATTGGACTTACCCTTTAGATTTCAAATATTTTTTGGACTGCGGTTGGGCTTGGACTGAGATATGAAAAATCAGGACTGGATCTGGATTGCAAAATTTGTCAGTCCGCTCATCTCTGCTGGGCACCATTTAACCTAGTTGCGCCCATGACGCAGACACCCGCTACTGCTGAAATTGAAAAATGACCGCGGATACGGGTCCTGTTTTTCACAAAATTTTGACTCCGTATCCATGGTCACCGCTGGAATAAATAGGCCTACATTTCAGTATCCGTAATAAGGATAAAATCAAAAAATATCCTGCTATTTCTCATGCGTGCACTTGAGAAAACGATTCTATTTTCAATTTTGGTGATAACACCGCTTCACCAAAATTTTGCTATTATGTATTGTAGACCATGACCTCCGGGTAAAAATGTCCGAAACTTGGGGCGAAGTACAAAAAAAACGAGACTCAAGCTGGGTTTACACCAGGGAGGTTTCCCGCGGAATACCGCGCGGCAGTCTTCTTTATTTAACGTCACCGTGTGCGCTGCTGCGGTACATTGCGAAGTCATGCGAATCGAGGCAGGTCCGATCGCGCGAAAAGCGAAAATTACGCGCGGAAATGGGCTGCCGGACGAAAGCATCTAGTCTAGTGACTAGCCCCTTGCAAGTACCAGATATTTAGAGTGCTTTACTTCAAAATAATCCTGGACTATACGTGTTGTTCATTGAGTGTTTGGATTAATATGAATCAGTATTAAAATTTTGGTGCCTTACTTTTAAAAAAATCGGAACATTTGTTGTTTAATATGGGTATGGTTTGATATGATCAATAGTGAAAGTTAGTTTTGTCAAAAATGGTCACTCATTAGAAGTAAATCTTTTACTATTTGAGGATGTTTCATGACTTCACCTCTCTTCATGCATAGTATGTAATGGGTATCTGCAAATTATACCTAATGATTAGCGGATAATCCTTAGCATTTACTTCCACATATCACTTGCTTTGCCTCAAATCTAAGCATGAAAGCTTCAATTTTAGCTACCCTAAAAATTGTTTCATTATGAAACTATCAGTAGCATTAAAAACTTACCATTACGAAGCTAATCAAGGAATTAACCAAATGAGCTTAGGGTAATTTAAACATTGAAATGGCGTTGAGCCAACCAGCAGTGATGTAGTCGAGACCGTAACCTCCGAGACCGAGACCGAGACCTGGCTCAAATTTCGAGACGAGACCGAGACTTTGTCATAAAA
>JGI24021J15306_10001082_pt1 | contig 25072 bp, 18 predicted proteins | sample Ectturendosymbi1_FD_15306 | JGI IMG/M metagenome (IMG submission 15306) | reverse complement strand
CTTTGACGCTGGGGGGGGGGCTTGAAGTATGTGAGCCAAGCAGCCTGTAAGTAGAAAATTTGGTGAACTTGACTGCTGTTCACCGAGATTAGACCCCCAACGTGCGTGTGATGCAACAAAACAGGCCAAGCAGTTATTTTTACTTCAGAGCATCTTGCTTCGTCATGACGACAATGTCTTCATTAGGTGAATATTTCTTCACGGATTTGGACTCTTTACTTTGTGACTTGACGTGGAGCTTGTTTGAAAAAAGCAACCACTGGATGCTCGCTTCAGACTGGGACGGGTTTGAGGAAGTCTGTGTTTAGACGAAAACATCAGTGCTGTTATCTGTCGAAATATTGTCTCACCGACATTTAGAAAAGAGTCGTCTTAAACTGCCCTCAGGGTCCTCGTGAGGAAGTCGAGGCGTGTCATGTTGACACCGGAGCGGTTGTCGGGTCGACTGAAGTTTGAATCGTGTTTAAACGGAGTAAAAAATATCAAGAACTTGCGTAGTCATGGAAAAAAAGAGAACTTTCATCTGGCAGATTTACCTTTTTGCCATTTTGTTGCAAATTTTTCGAAAAAAAAACGTTAACAAACCTCCCAGCGGAGGAGTGCTTCACACAACAGCGGGGCAGACGACTTGTGAGCAGAAGAGCTGTCGTGAATGCACGCTGCCGCTACGAAACAGTGCATTGCATTCAGAGATGTTTGTTTCGTAACAGTGGTAGCGCAATCGAGGGGATAAATCGCTTTTTTCGTGGCTAAATATTTTGACCGTCGCGTTTTTCGCTGTTCCAATTTAGTGCCGTGGACGACAAGCAGACAGCCGAGTATCAGGTTGCCTCGCGCTACAGCCTTGGGCGAGTCCGCTTCATTTCAGCGAACACCATTCCGGAGAGGATAAGGGCGTTTGTGACGTTACAAAAGTGCTTTATTCGAAGTGAAGTCGCAGTTGCGCAGGAGCGTGCAATGCTTGTCAGATAACATGTAAAAGTTTTGACACCTGGACCTGTATTTTGGAATCTGAATTGTTGCGTTTAATTACAACTGCTTTCAAATATGGCGGCATACCCAGCAATGTGGGGGCAGTACATGTACGGTAAGTGCTTTTTATCATGAATTTTGCTTTGGAAAGCAAAGTGCAGACAGCGTTTGTTTGTTGAACAAAATTAACCAGGACTCACCTTAACAAAGTTTTTGAAATAATGTGAAAATGAATCTAATCTAACAAGTCATTTGCAAACTGATGCAAAACAGCGTGGCGCCGGAAAACGTCTCGATATGCACAAGTTAATTTTTTAAGTCGCAATTGCTGCTTCCCCCTGTTCAAGAAAGTTTAGTTCATTGTTAGAAGGGGATTCATCTGGATACAACGTTTGGTTAAAAGAGAAAAAGGAAAGCGCATTCCATACAGTACAACCTAAACACCGAAGGGACTTTGCGTTACATAATATCAGGAATAAAGTGTGAAATCCAAGTCAACCGCTGTTTGATATCGTCTCCTGAATGATGCTCAAAGAAGCCTAACGTCCGCGTACACAGGTTCCTCCAAATTCACAAAATTAATCATCATTTTGTTTTTTGTAAATATGTAATGTTAGGCATCCTATTGACCGGGTGGAGTGTGCTCTTTAAAATGCTGAAACTTTTGCGTCAAGTAATTTCCCTTTTTTCAAAACTTTTTTCAAGTCTGGAGAACATTGCAGTATTATTTTATCTTTTTAAGTGAAACGTTATTCACTTTTGATATCTTTCCTTGTAGTGTGACACAACGTTAATATTACCAGATTAAGTATTTCAAAAGAACCACAGGTTAACTAAAACTCTAAACATCACCAAAGTACTTCAGAAAGATTTAAAAATGCGTACTTTTTTCATTTTACCGTTTCGTCTACAATTCAAACATAACATTTTTGCTGTTCTCTGTTTCTAATCTCTATAAGTTCACGTGACGATTATTGAAATCTTCACGGTAAAGTTGCTATAGTTTATATTTCTTTCCCGTTTACAGCATCACATGCTGATGGTAACTTAACGTTGAGGCAAAGAAGTTGGAAAAATTTCGTTGTGTCTTTTCAAATGTAAAATCATCGGGAACTGCAAAATTACAGAAACTGTGAATACTTTTCCCCCACATGTCGATTATAAGCGCAGATGATGCTACAAATATTGCTCATAATCCAGTAAACAAGGAATTATTGAAATCCGAGTACAACTGACTTCGAAACGCGTTGCACCTGTTATCAGAAACTGTTTTTTGGCGCATTAAACACAGGGATTTTTTCGGCATTTGTTGTCCACTTCTTGTTTCGACAACTGTTCCCCTGAAATGTATGAAAGGAAAATCCTTAAAAAGTAAAACAATTACGATTATCATGAAGTTAAAGAAATCTAAACATTTTGACTAAACGGCAAGGGTTTTCAAATATATTTTCGAAGATTTTAAGGATAAACTAAGCAACCGACAAGCGGGATCTTTCTTCGCTTCTGTTTATAAACATCTCCACGTGGCGTGAAATTGCACCTCCGCCATTTTTTCAAGGCCTAATTCGAGCGATTAATTCGTGGATAGCTTTTCTTCCGGTTTTTGTCGACGATTGATGGAGCTCGTTTGTCACTGTGACGTCTCCGCAGCCATTGTCTTTGTTTGTCGCGTAACAACTGGAGACGAAAATCTGTCAGCAGGATTTACTGAAGTTTCGAATTTCAGCTCCCCTTTTAATCGTCACGCATTCGAGATTTCGCACAAACTGACTAATCGCTGCATGATGGCCGGGTTGTACGGAAAGTAATTGTTGAATTGCTTCAAAGACAAAACTGTTTCTAACAATTTTTCGCAGTCCAGACACGGAGCATGGGCAAAGCAGAGGCAACTGCATAGCAAAATGTTTTACTTCCCATAATTTTTTGGCAGATGTCGGCTCTTTCGTAAGTCACTCATTCGCATCGCTTGAACGTCTGAAATGTATGAAATCCTGTTCACTTGCATATGCTCCATGATAGAAATGTATATATTACATTTATTTCAATTCACTATTCGTATTACGGCTGCTTGGCCAAATTCTTGCCAAACAATTGAAACTGCGCAGATTACACCATTAAAGCCTTGCCAAATCGTTGACAAACATGTCACAGACATACATTAATGAAATCGTGTTGAGTGTTTCCTAGACATGTGTTTTTATCGTCAGGAAAGTTCAAGCAATTTCGCGTCAAGAGATGATCTTTGCGTCAGCACACGACTTCATTACGACCGACAAATTTTGAAACGTTTTGTGATGCAGCAATCATCTTTGTGACGCAGACACAGAGACTTTGAGAATCGAAGCGACGAAGGTTTTGCTGACCTTTAGAAATTCCGTAACCGGCAATTCAAGGATTGGCAACTCTATGCTGATCGTGGATCTGAAAGCAAATCTCCGCACTTCCGATTTTTTTACGCGCTTCCAAGAAACAAAGCAGTCTATGAGGCCACGGACCAATACTATCGGGCAGCGTTATGACCACCCTTTGGTCTCCAATATCGGCAGGAACATTTGGGAGTAATTAACATGAAGTAAACTGTAGATTTTCTCTTTCCTCTCACCAGCTTTTTAAAACTTTCTCTGTGACCCTACCTGAACAACGCCTACTAGATAAAAATACCAAAGTCTGCGCATGTGTGTTCAACAAGTGATGCAATAAGTTTCCATTAGTCTTTATTGCGAGGCGCACATCTCGTTCAGGCCGATAAACAAAGTGCATTGATTCCAACTGGTGGGACGAAGGCTTATGGACAGTTACCGTTGCTGCAAGGCAGGGTCTTCAAANTTTTTTGTCAGAGGNCCACATAAACTATCACATACAGCAGTTTGAGGGCCAGACGTCTAACTTAANGTGATTGTTTGGGGATATGTTACATTCTAACAAGCCAACAAATGTTTCGTAAATATATCATTTTGTCATTATTGACAAAAAGGGCTTCGCGGGCCGGATTTGGCCCGCAGACCGTAGTTTGGATACCCCTGCTACAAGCAAAACGTTGTTGTATTCTCCTAAACACTTCATGAACCAAATAAAGAAGCAAACTTCTTTCAAACCTTTATCGCCTCAGGTTTTGATTGACGTCAGCTGAAGCCTTCAAATTTTGCCAGTCATAAAATTCGCACAAGAGATTAAAGTAAAATGAAATTTGAGTTGAAGAAAAAATGTAACGAACGTTTTCTTAAATTACTTAAATTTCTGAGTGATGTTTGACCAAGTTTCGTACAAAAAAGTGACATCAAGCTTTCGAACTAATTCTGACTCCGTAGATTTGGTCATTTTTTCGGAGATTTATTGTTAAACTAAGAAAAAACTATTGTTCTCGACGCGCAACCTCCTCACGCATCGACGCGGGTTACTTACGATTGTTTACAATTGCTTCAAAACCGGGTAATTGCTTTCAGCCGCAATTATGACGTATTACGCAATTATTGTGTCGTAATCCGATCAAGCAGGTGCAACGATGTTGGAATAAGAAGCAGCGACACGCGACCGAAGAAACTTCATCGCGCGCGATATCGGGCGTTTTGTCGTCACCATTAACAATCCGCTCAGCAAATGATGCGTGAAAATGTCAATGGCGAGAGAATTCTTGCAATAACGCGTCCTTCGCTGGCATAGCAGCCTTGCGAACCCCTTTCCACGCGGCAGCCGATAACGATTTTTTGGCTACTATTTCCGATCTTTCGAAGCTTTCACAGAAACAAAGCAGACGTCTTAACAAACGTAGCGAAAGTTTATCTGCAAAAACTCCGGCAAGGTCATTTATTTGACCCTCGGCAAAATTGGCGTCGAGTTCCCAGGGGCTCGGGTTGCGCGAACGGTTGACTCTCAAAACTTACGCTTCGAGTAAATTTGGGGCGAAAGGTGCCAGTTTTCGGCGATCGACGTGTGGTAATTGCTTTTTTCCGCGTTAAGCCGAGAAACTTCTGGGAAACTGTTTCTAGATGTTTGGTTTGATTTTGGCTTGAAACGCCTAAGTATTTTGCAAACGAGCCGGCCTTGACAGCTTAGCGCAGCTTTGTTGAGCTTTGGTTGGATGCGTGGGTAGGATCGAAACAAATTAATCGACCAAAGTCGCTGAGAGAAAGACATTTCTTAGGTTCGCACCTTCTCTCAGTTGCTTCATCCTCCAAACTAAAATCGTTTGTTTGCAGCTGTTCATGTGATTAACGACATTTTTTGCATTTTTAAGGAATTTTTTTGCATTTGTAATAAATGAACCCGGTGTTTTTGAGCGGATTGACAGCGCGCTGTCATCTCGTCGCCCCACACACTGTGACGCATGCGAAGGCCATTTCCCGTGAAATTGTTTTGAAACCTCCATGAAGTTTAGACACGCTTCAGTGACTAGGTAATGTTATATCAAATGCCGCAACACTTTCGCCGCTGCGCTTTTAACGATCTTATTTTGGGGAGTGGCATTTGCCACACTGGCAGCGAAAGCACGGCCGAAATGACGCCAGTGGGGTTTAAAGCTGGCCCCGGCCTTTCCATCCCGATTGGTGACACCTCGATCCCGCACTGAGTTAACCGTGTCCGAATGTTGACAGAATGATTCACTCGGTGCGATTTCGCGAAGTTCCAGCGGATGACAAAAAGCGCAACCGCTCCGCAAGTGTTCTTGACGCGCGAAACGTAAGCAGTCTTTCGTGTCACGCATGAGCGGCGGTGCGTGTAACTATTTCTCTGTGGGGACTTGCTTTCGATGCATTGTTACCTCACAAGCAGAGCGCTGTGGTTTAACGCAAGGTAGGAAGCGTTGGCGTATTCTGTTTTGCATCGATTCTGTGCAAGCTTTGGCGAAGCAAAGAATGCAGTTTGAGAGGAATACTTTTGCATTGAAAGTATAGGAAGCACTGCGTAGAATTCATGGAAACGTTAGCTAGCTTTTTCCCTGCAAACTTTGGTGAGTGTCGGACGTTACAGGATCAGGATTGGGAGAAACGAAACGAAACCATTCAACAAAATGTGTATTTTCAGGTGCTGGCGGTGGCTATGGGTATGGTGGTCACGCTTCACTAAGTGGAGGACACAACATGAATCCGTCTCCACAGGTTTGTTCATTACTACGTCGAGCGAACAGAGTGTGAGGTTTTTGATTAAAACGCAAAAGCTTTTTTATCGCTGTTGGTGCAAGAGCTGAAGCGAAACCTTTTGATACTTTTGCAAGTTCTGTCAAAACCTGTTTGCTATTTTTACTCAGTCCTGGAGTCAATCCTAGTTGAAATGTCAAAAGAATATAGTTTTCTATTCACCTCCAATTACATTTGTAAGATATTTACCGGCTTTACGCAGATCTATATTATAAGGAGTTGGGCCTGTTGAACAGCAAAAGTAGGTATCCCAAACAACAGCTATTTGTGAAGAGTTTGTCTGCTGAATAGATTTCACAACACAATAAAAGATCGTTCACAACTAAATTAGTTCGACTAAATGTTTTGTCTAAAATAGCGATTTTTACTGTTCACCTGTATTTTGAACTATCCAGAATTTCTTTTTAAAAGTTGATCCTTCGTGCAAGTCATTTGAACGATTGTGTGTAATCGTTTCAACGCTTGAATTACTGGCCTCGCCGCAGCAAAGCTTCGCGTTTGTCGCGGCAGACAAAACTGGCTCGGTCCTTTCCAAGACCTGCTGAATGTTGGGTTGCCAGGTAGAAATCGAGGCCCACTGGCTCAACCCTGAGGCCAGCTGCTCGTGTGATAAGTTCCCACGCGCGTCGGTGACCGGAAGTCCAGCATCCTGTTGCATTCCCGCGCAACTGCGCCGGGCGTCTCGCGTCTCAGCAATCCGGACAACACACGGCGTTTTGTCGCCACAGCAGTTTGCTTCAAGAATGTTATTCTGTGGCCGTCCCGGTTCTGCGTGCGGCCCGAAGTACTCTGAGTAATTCGCAATTCCCATGGTACTTAGTCAGAGCAGTAGGCTATTTGCTTTTTTGCTAGGCTATTTGCGTGGCGCACTTTCCTTTAGCCGAGTTATCAAACACTTGCCTCGCTTTGCAGGACGGATACGGAGCTCCGAGCTACGCGCACTATTACGGTGCACAAGGCGGTTACTACGGCAACAGCAGCGCTTCCGCCGTGATCGCCTCACCTATTACGTATCAACTTCAAGAACCCCCACCAGGTATATTGCCCCGTTATTCTCCAGTGCCAAGTGTCCGGGCCCTGCTCAACTTACAACACTTGCTCGTTTCAACTTTCACCCTCCCGTAAAAACAACTTCACCTCAAACCAAGGTCACCTGAAAATATCTCGCAACAACGTTTGCCCTGTGTTACTACGTAGGCACTCTGACAAATGCCGCATCCAATCCGTGACAAAGATGCATTCCTTGAAAAAGATTTGATTGCCAAGTGTGACAAGTGGTCCAGTGTTGTGAACTATTAGTAATTATTTGATGAAAATTAATTCTTAAAACTTTTACTTGACATACTCTAAACTGGGCGTCTTTGAGAGTTTTGTGTCCAGTCCAAACATATTTGCTTTTGGTGAAGGAATCGAATTTGAAACAAGGTTTAACTTCTTTTTGTGTAAACTTCTTCAAAGACATAATTAGAGATGAATAGGTTTTTGCAGAAAAATGGTGATCGTTTATCATGGATGTTTTTCAAACCAAACATCTGAAAAGTTTGTTGAATAAAGTACATTTAGATTGGAATGCTACACGTTCATCTATTCCCACTTAAAAATGAGATGCTTTGATGTCTAACGCAATTTACAATTTTATCGATGGTTTGGGGAATTTCTTCTACGGGCACGCTAAGCTACGGATGCTGCTTCCAGCTTTTACTACGTCGAGCTAAAAAATGTAAAAATAGTATGTAAGTTTCTTTTTTGATAATATGAAGATTTCTCCATATTGCTGCTCACAAACCAAGACTGATACTTGCTTTTCCAAAAACCTACAATCGAAATGTCTGCTTGGGACCTTGGGACGTTTATGGCGGAGTTTGCTGCATTTCTCATGTTGTGGGACACTTTGTTTGCAGTTGCCCAGACCTCAGGTGTTCTGGAGATTTCATGACGTTAGCCGTGGTCTCCCACATCTTATTTCTTGTTAACTGCTTCAGTCTGCGACTGGGGGGGAGCCCATATTTTCGCGCATCGTTTCGCATCTGCTCCATTGGAAGAACACGTTTTAGTGCAGTACTTGAAGAGCGCTCTTACCACCGAGAAGTGTAGAAGAGTAACTGTGTCCCCAACGGCTGTAACTGCAAATATCATTAGTTCTCGTTTCGGCCATTTGCAATATTATTATCTTATCACCTTCACCTACGTACTCGATGCTTGTGAGTATATGCAAACAAGGAATCGTTTGTAGTACCGTTGAGACATTAACTTGATCACCGAATTGGAAAAATTCCTATCTAGTTATAGCTGCACCAATCAAGCTTTGTGATGTACGGAACAACTACGACAGGATAAAGTATTTAAACAACTTTTACTCATAGGGTTGAAAATTAACCCAGTCAGGGCCTCTGAAAAAAGTTTTGCCGGTGGCTACGGAGACAGATACCGGGCCCTGCTAGCTTATGGGACCCTCGTCGAAACTTGTATAGCTTGTTTGTATAGAAATCAGAATTTAGATAAAACAAGCACCATTTAGAAAGAGATTAATCGTTATACTGGCAACTGGTATACATTAGTACTTTTGTGCTTGATTACAAAAAAGCTTAGCGTTCGTACTTTCGTGCTCCTGGGCCCCAGTATCTACCGAGCCCGGGTATGCTGCAGCGCTTGTACCCCCCTCTCGTAGGTCCTGCACACAGTATTAGGAACAAGGCAGTCTTGCAAAGACTCCATGTGGTAGCAGATGAAGAAGCAGTTTCATTACCGTATTTATTCGATTGTTAGCCGGCCTTACTTGTAAGCCGCCTTGATTATAAGCCGCACGAAATAGTGTTAAAATATTAATGTAAGCCGCCCTTGGTTGCAAGCCGCACATGAGCATAAGTACGTAAGCCTCTGAGGTACTTTCGTGTATAGCGCGTTTCGCGTTTAATTGGCAACCCTGGTAAAGATGTTCACACCACTACCACTGCCTTCTGTTCATCATAATCCCTCCTATGATGAACTGTGCACCTGTGCACGTGATGCTGAAGAGTAGAAAGAGTTTGGTCAACAAAACGTAGCCAAGGAAAGACTGGGAGTTATCGAGACCTTTCGATAAGCTAAAGAAAAAAATGTAAGCCGCCCTTGATTGTAAGCCGTACGAAATGATGAAAAAGACATTATAAGCCGCGGCTTACAATCGAATAAATACGGTAATTGATATTTACGCTGGAAAAAATGCTCGTAGTCGATTTGAACTGTGAGAGCGCGTTCAGAATCCATTTTTCAAGAGCACTGGGTTTCTGATGCCGCTCCTTCGCAGCAACCAGCTGCTATTTACTTGTTCACTAACTAGATCAGGGGTTCCCAGCCTTGGGTGAAAGTACCCCGAGGGGTACATTTGCCTATGTGACGGGTTACATTTAAGGTTAGCAACAGAAGGAAAAAATACATGTATATATTATTTATTTCCAAAGATTTATACATATATCAGTGAATATTATGTATTTTCAAAAACCATTATATGCTTTGGTCATGATAAAATATTTGGGAAAAAGTCGATCTACGCCAAAGAAAGAAATGTTAACGATACATGCTCATCTGCTGGAATGCGGAAGAGCTACATGTTCAGAGAAAGGAAAGAACCCCTGGACAAGACGATCACGCTTGAGGAGACGTTTTGTGCATCGTAGTCAACAAAGTTATTTTTCAGCAGAGCAAGCTGGAGAAACCTTGAAATATTCCGTTGATGACCTTGATCGGAGGAAAAGCAGCGGAAAGTCCAAAGGTCGAGGGAACCGGAAAAATACTTCGCCAGGACCGGACTCACAGTTAGAGGTGCTTTGTAATTTCTTAACGCCTTTTCTCATTGAAGTTGTTTCTTTGGCCACTTGCGTCAACCTACTACAGTAAATATTCGTCCTTCACTCCTTTGCATTCAAGCTTTTTTCATCGGTATCAAAGTGCAGGGTTTTTATTATAGAATAGTGACTACAGAACCACAAAAATGCGTTTTTTTATCAAATATGATGCTAAGAGCTTGCAACATTATATTACTGCAAGAATACGTATGGCCTAACTTAGCATGATTGTTTTTCGACGTATGGGCACAAACCTTTCCGTAAAAATCGACAATTCTGAGACGTCACGTGTTTTTTTCCAAGCATTCTGTTATTGTTTTTCGTAAAAACAATAAACAAAGCGATATCTTTGCTTGATAGCACAGCAAGACGACTTTTATTTCATCTTTCCAGGAGTACAATGAACTCCAAATAGAACAATGAGCAGAGTAACGTGAATATTGAATCCCATACGACATAGGGACAGAATGTGTGTTGATCGGAAACGTTAAAACTGGTTGCAGAGTCATACGAAATGGTTTTTAAGGTTGTCAACTGTTCTGCAAAATTTAGCTTCTCACCAACAAATCAGTGATCAAGATTGATCAACTGAATTTCGGCCGAACAGTCGTAGAATAATTTATTGCCCTGGTTTAATTGAACTGTTCAGTCGGAGGTACTTAAAAAATATTTTTTTATGTTACAAGTTGTCGTAGCGATGTTTGAAAAGAAAAAGAAAATTTATGTACGGCCAAAAACATGAATTTTTTACGAACTAGTTAGACCGAACAACACGCTGCAGAGTTTTTTCAGTTTCTAACCGGATGAATCGAAAAAAGTCCCTCGCTCACGAACACAATAGAAGTTATTTTTGGCGACTGCACCGCAGTGCGCGTGTTGCAAAGGGCAGCAAAACTGACTTCCTTTTCGACGTTTCCAATCACTTCTTGATTTCAGTACAAACTGTCTCGATCACCCTGGTGATGTGATGAAAATCCGCTAAAGCTCTACTGAAATGAAACCTAATCCATATTTTCCGGTGATTGCAGCTCATATAGAAGAAGATGAAATTGATGCCCTGTCTATTGTTTAGCTTCAATTGTCGTTGGTTTCTTGTATTTGGATTTTGCGAAGCAGTTAGGTTTCTGATCGCTGCTCTTGCCCATCTGCGTTTAGTTTGCAATAGCTTTACTGTGACTTTTTGATTCTATCTTGTGTGTCTGGACTGGAACACAGGTACGTGTCTGTATGACGATGATGTTCCAGTCATCCACACCAGCTTGTCTGAAGCTCACATGCCTACGTTATGTGACTTGTGAGCAGGTGTGTGGTGGGACAGGAACGCGTGGGAACACGTTCCAACACTTGTTTCATGTTTTTGTTTGTAGTGTAAAGAAAGTGAATACTTCATTAAATACTGATTTAAAAATTGAGGTTAAAGTGCTGTTTAAAATGGCTAGTTTCTTTTGGTGCGTTCCCACACTTCTTTTAACACTACACCCCTGGTTGTGAGAATTATTATGCGGCCAGCGATAACTTAGTAGACTGAATAAAAGTAACCAGGAAAGGGAGACGTTGTTTTGCGACAGGATCTTGCATCTTATTTTCCCCTGTGCTGAAAGCGCCTCGCTTACGTCATTGTTTCATTGTTTTTTTCAAACGAAAGCGCTTCTTGTTGAAGATCAGGAACGTGCTGTGGCACCAGCAAACGTAACCCCCTTTTTGATATAAGGGCAACCGGGGTACAACAGAAAAGTACCTGAAATGCAGCAGGTCAGCAGATTCAAACCTGCAAATATACTTGTGCTTTGTCTTGCAACCATGGTCCAACTCACTGCTTCAATCACTCACGCTTCCAACTTCCCTCAGCTGACCCTCCATCGTTTTCAGTCCCATCGACATTTGCCGCTGAAAGTGCGGTCGCTGTTCCGTAAAAACCACGTGATCCCTTTGAAAAACGAATGCGAGCTCTGATTATATGAAATATTGCGTTGATGGTCATCGTCAACAGTAGTTCGCTATAGCGATGATTGTCATCCGGGGAACGCGGCACTCGGAGCTGCCGGAAAATTTGTAGGAAACCTGCGAAAGACAAACCGTCGTTTTCGTTGCTAACAATGCATCGGTTTAATGCACGCAAAATGTTGGTTAAATTACGTTGAAGCAATCTCAAGGATCAAACTAAATTGCTGTTGGAGCAGAGGTGCTGCTGCACGGAGTGATAGAAATCCACTGCGGCGCGAAAACGTCGGTAAATAGAGAAGTTGCAGGAAAACGAATTTCAGTAGTCTTGGTTGTATGGATGAGAAGCTTTGGTGCAAATGCGCTGCTTTAACTACAAACATTGCTGTCAGATGTGCTGCTTGATTGTGTGCATAGGTTGCCGATGAATGAAGTCCAGGTATTGCGGCAGTGCTTCCCAAACTTTTTCTGGTCACGTACCACTTGGAAGTCCCGTACTGTCACCACGTACCGCCTTGTTCCAGGAAAACTCAATCTACCATTTATCATTCGATAAAAAGTTTGGAAAACTAAACTTAACACAAAAGCGACATGAACAAAGTGGCTGTGAAATTGTAATGGCCATTTTCAAAAACCAACAAGGAAAGCACACAAAAATTCAGGAACTTATTAACAGAACCCAACGAGTAAAAACTATACAGCTGTGAATATATTTTTTTTGTTAAGGAAAACAGACAGTAGACCTATTTGCGTTCCACCTTTTCAAGGCCTTCTCGTACCACTAAGGGTACGTGTAACACTGTTTGGTAACCGCTGTAACCTACGGGAAGGTTGTGACAGTTGTGAAAGAATTTCTATTTTGGTTTTGTGAAATTCCGTTTCTTTTTAAAGACGAACGTTGCAAAAATAAGTGTAAATTGTAAAAACTGCGAAAGGTTTATTTTTGAAGCAACGTGACGTCATCTTGGCCGGAGCACCAATTGCGTCACGGTCTGACTCTTCCGAAACCAGTTTACGTGGATTTTATTAAGAAATGCTGACGACGATACAAATCTGATTTCGTCGTTTCAGCTGCGGCAACCGCTCTGCACGAACCTTGTATCGATTTTTGGTTGAAACACCATTCCCACAGGACGGGGTAATGCTTTTCCGAGAACTCAAAATAATAATAATTGTGCACGTGTTTTAAACAGAACATATTTTTTCGACCTGTAAATTTAACGTCTGGTGAAAAGCATTTCGCCAAACAGGGAAAGCGACAGAATAAACTCTAGATTGCTTTCCAGTTTTTTATTTAATTTTTCAAATTTTATTATACATTGGTTGACAGAAATATTTTAGTGTTTGAAAACCAAAAACGAATTGCGTTCTTCCTATCACTGCCTATCGAAAGCAATCCTTTTACAGCCAAGCATCTTATCACAGTATTGGTCAGTTTCACTTACAGATTTTGATAATATTTAGTGTACAACTGAGAAAACTTCGTCTAGTCCTTCATCCCTGCTATTTTTGACATGATGTGAAGCAAGACCCTGTATCTACGAAAAGAAACTGATGATAAATTTTATATAGTCCAAAGAATAGACTAAAATAATGTCGCGTTGGGGTGATATGTACAAAGTTATTGCCGGCAGTTCTTGGTGCTGATCAGCAAAGTTCAATACTAATTTCTTGCAGAACAAAATTGTTGAATGTTTGAAGCCACCATGGTTTTGAACAGTGACGCACTCAATCAGCTTTAACGTAGTTTTCAAAAAGTGTTTTGTGAACGGNNTCCTGCGCAAATCAATGGCAGCAAATAGAAATTTCTAACATGCTCCTAACAGACATTTGCAAAATGGAGTCATCCTGCTGGTGGTTTANCAACGAATTTTTCTGCGCGGCTAACGTGTCGGTAACAAATCATATCTGACACGCCGTCACAGTGTAGAACAGCTTTCATCTGCGATTTTTTCCAAGTGCAATAAGTTTAATGATTCGTGATTTGCGGAGGAAACATGACCCCGTTGCTTCAAAGCGTGAACACAGTCGCTAACTTACATTTTATTTGCTGCACTATTATATAGGACTGCAGTAAAATGATTCAATCAGCATGAACAGCAGAGGGCATGCCTGCGGCCCAGGCGTCAGACCGTGAGTATGAAGTGGTATGCGCTAGAATGGGCCTTGCGCAGCTGACTCCCTATTCTCTAATATGCGGACAAAAACCTTTAATAGAAGTTCCTAACCAAACTAGTTGCTAATAAAATGTCCATATTCTGAATTGTGCGCAATTACTGGTCTCTTCCCAGCGTTTGTGTCTCCCTAGTGTTTTGCAATTGCAGACCTCGTGAATTTTGCGCATTTCATGGAAGTCAGAGCCGCAACAAGCTGATATTTTCGGGGGGGAGGAATGATCGAAACTTATTGCATAACATATTTTTGAAAATGTCGGGAGGGGCAAATTGCCTTATCGCCCTCCCACTTGGTTGGTTGCGGGCTTGATAGAAGTAGAACTGTCAGAGATTGCTGTTGACCGTGAGGTATTTCAAATCTTATTAGGGCTGCTGCTCCGCGGCCATCCCCAGAGGAAAAGCGGGCATGAAATCAAATGAATAAATGGGGCCCTCACGAAGTCAGCAAATAGTTGAAATTTTTTCAACCACTTCCATGAAGAAAGTCCGGCGAGGGTTCAGCGCTTTTTTCTCTGCTTTCGTTTGCCTTTTGTGAAACAAGTCTGCAACATGAAAAATACAAGAATGACTTATCCCATGTTGCATATGTGCTCTTGGCGAAAGTACATGGCGTTTGATGGCTCCGTTCTCTCTTGTGACTCAACGGTTATTATCATTCGCCAGGGATGTTTTCACTGTGGTCCACGGTGTATCGGTGTCATGAGAGGACTCGACAGCGCAGCAGAATCTATTCAAATAGAAGTGGCTTAACAGTAGTTATGGATAAGGTTGCTGCAGCAACGCGTACAACAGTTCAGTTCCAGATCACTGCGCCGCTGCCAAAAAGATGCTCTTCTGAGTTTGTTTGAATCCCAAACATTCCACTCAATATCGGCGACGACAAGTCAGAAGGCAAGGCGCAATCCCCTCCCCCCTCGTAGCCTTTGACCCTTTTCTTCACCTCCCCGTTGTCCCGACTGTTACTTTTGCGTCCTTGTCCTGGGCCGGCTGCAACAGGAAGGCGCCGTTTTGGGCTTTTTTTCTGTTGTTATTTTCATTTCATTGCATCTGACGGATGCTGCTGGAAACGTCTTTGAAGAATTTAACAAAATTTCTACCTTTTTCACTTTATGCTACTTCAGAAGCAAAATGCACAACAAGATGAATGTTTTCCAATTTATAAACTTTAGGATTTTGTTAATGCTTTGCTTGTTTTGCTGCAGAAGTCAAAATTGTATATGTATCTTTTTCAGCGAGTCTTCGTTTGGGACCTTGACGAAACAATCATCATTTTCCATTCTTTGTTGACGTCATCGTACGCTCAGCGATACGGCAAGGTGAGTGTGTTGTTGATGCCGCTAAAAAAATTTCTGAGCACTTCACTTTCAGTCGAGCGTGACCACGTGAGGCGCACCAGGTCGTTCCCATGAAACCTTGAATCACGTGACCGTTAATTTCCTGTCTGTGACTTAACAAACGGCTCGCTTGTTAAATCACACACCCCATTATCGCTGTCTGCTTGTGTCTTTAGTTGTCGAGCTTTGCTTTTTCTAATTTATGCTGAATGATGTAATCGTTTATTGTGTTTAAATAGCAATGCACGGTCTACATATAACCTCCCTTTCACTACTTGCAAATAGTTCAAGATTGTCACAAAGATCAACGATTACATATTTTCGCAGGTAGTGTTTTGTTAAGCAAACCCTGAATAAAAGGTTTTGACACCTTCCCTAATTTCTTTCCCTACAAAACTCATTGCAGTCAAGGTCCTTGCCGAGCAGTTTTACCACTTAACACTAACAGTGATCCTACCGGTTGATAACAGCCCTCAGACTGATCAGTCGTTTTCACACAACATTTTTCAATATAATTAGGATTTTACATGACTTTACAACTTGTTTTTTTCTATTTTTTCAGTCTTTTCAAGACCCGTAAAATTGTGACTTATTCGCAATGTGACTTTCTAGGGCAAGTTGCTTTGGAACGAAAAGGAAAATGGCTGCTTGTGCATCGTAGAAACTAAAACAATCAACCCGGGCGTGCTGACAGACAGTAGGCCACTTCTATCAAAGAAAGATCTGAAAATTGCCCCCTATTTTATTTCCTTGTTTTTTTAACAGGAACATATTGCTAACCTGACATTCGCTTTTCTTGCTAAATGCACGAACCCCCATTTTTCAAATCGCCTTCAATAATCGAGTGATAAATCTCTTGCGCAGGCCAGGCTGACATTTTGTGCCGCGCGGGTGTGAACTTGCAAACGGTTTTCGCTGACACCTTGTTGAGCTGTCCGCAGTGGTTTGCCCTGTCACCTTCAGCCTATCGGTCTTGATGACAGGGGGCAAACCAAGACACCCCTTAATGTCTGAAGTCCCTCTTTAAACTCTGAACAAGTTAAACAAGGCTGTCTCAAACTCACGCGTCTGGTCATGGGTGAGCGACTCTGTAACCGACGCGCGAAGAACCGTCGATTTCGCTAATTAGTTTCCATTTGTTTTGTCACAGTATCAACCTGTTACGATCTCGAATTGCAAGCCTTACAACAGTTAAAATCTTTTTATCACGACGGTTTCCAGACAATTGATTTTTTGTAACTGTTTCCGCATAGCCCCCGATTGCTCTCAGAAAATTCAATGCGTTTCTCCAAATTTGCACAATTTGGTAAAAATTTTCAAACTGTCACCATTTTTATTTGTGTAAGTGTTTTTCCAACAGTTTGAAGGTTTTAATAGCACCATTTTGTAAGAGACGAGACATACCCTCGCTTGTTTAATGTCCCAGTAATACAAATATTGTTCGAATTTGAGATGCAATTTTTTAGGTAAATAAACAACTTTTGAAGGGAAACAGTTAAATCTCCGCAATTTTCGATAACTTCTTGCTTACGAAATCAAAATTCATTTTAACGGTTCAGTTGCGTGATTTGTGCAGGCAGTTTTTTATTTACAGTCGAATGAAAAGTCATTACAGCTTTAGAAAGGCATCGGTGCATGAAAAGCTCTGAGCAGGCATCGCAGCAGCGCGGGCTGGTTGTTACTGGATCGCCATTTCTCTCTAAACTTGCGGTAGATTTTAAAACATTGTCGTATGTCAGTCGAAAGTTCCCGACCCTCACTTTAAGTCTTGAACTTTGTATCTTCGAGAGCTCATTTACTAAATGCTGAACTTATAAATATTTTCCAACTTTAGCACTTCTAACAGGACCGGTTTTGAAACGTCATTTCTCACAAACAGAGTGAAGTTTGAAGTCTTCCGTTTGTAAATTAGTCAACCCCATGACCATGTTTCAAGAATCAAGACCCTGTTCCATGTCGCAGTAATTTATTTATGGCCCGAGTCATTAGCTGAAGTATAAAATTTTAGCATGAAACCTTTTTTACTCAACCATCCACCGTACCTTTAGTTGTGATGTAGCTTCTACCAACAACCACCCGAGCAAGTGTGTGAGCTCAGAAAAATGGCTACTTCTGTGCTGGTCCACTTCAAACATACTCGCCGCTGCATTACTGCATTAAACGAAAATGTGCCACAAGCCGTTGTTGTTTTCAAACTTTTTGTCTGTCTCTAAAGCAATCGAGCAATTTGAATGTGTTCAAATTAAGCGATCAGGAAAATGAACAATAGCATCCAGCAAATGTAAGTGGAGGTTTTGACTGTTCTGGTGGCGAAAGAAGTTAAAACACCACTGCGGTCTATTTAGTTTTAATGCAAAATAAAAGAGTCATTACTTTCGCGTACAAATGTTGGTGAGCGATACGTTCTTACACGTGGGAAACTTACGAAAACTTTGCGAGCCCGGCATGGATGGACTACGCGGTGCAGCTGCTATTTCCCCGTCGCACAAAGCGACAAAGGAAGGGCCGCTTTGCGATGTGTTTTATGACAATGGACCGAGACTCTTCCATTCGTCAAATCTATCTTCCGCGCCTTGTTTTTGAACTGGCGATTTCTGTTAGACCGCTTTTCCCAATTGCTCGTTATGTCACATCACCTGAAACCTTATAGTTGCGGCTGGGCCAGTGATGGTCGCCACGCTGCCTACTTCGGCAACAGCAATGAGTTGTTCATAAAAGTATCTTGCAGGGGGCAGGTTTTTAGTGGTTTTATAGCCTTTTCCTGACAAGATTTGCGCTGGGTCCTACTCCAGCAAATTGAGTGGGTTTTAGGGCTCAGCTGCAGGTTAAGCCGCCGGGCAGCTGTTGCTCGCTTTCTCAATTTATCAGGGAAGACACGCGCTCGGTTGGGATAAACTCTACCACATCGAACAGTCCGGCGCATTCTTTCGTAAACATTCTGCCTTTGCTGCGCGGTCTGAGCCTTTTCAGCCTTAATTGTTTCGGTCGCTCAACCCGCGCCACCTGCAAAAGTTCTAATTTTCGGATTACACTCATTCCTTCTGCTTTTATACGCCCTGAACCGTGGCCCTTAGTGCTTTTTGCTTTGCAAAGCAGGTGGAAGGCAAAAGCTCTTCGAAACACTTAATCGATTGCGAATTGCCGACAACTCCGGTAAAACTCATGACCATTATTTCAAGCCAATTATCTCAAAAATGGCCACCCTGGTCTTCGCTTGCCATCCTGTCCGTTTGAAGGAAAGCTCCAGCAGGAGATCAACCCTCCCACTGCGTTCAGCTTTTCAGAGTAGATAATTGCATATCACGATTTAGAAGAAGTCGGACATTTTCTTAGTTCAGCATCTATGACATGTAGGTCTTTGTCATCTCGTGAAGAAGACATAGGTCTACATTAGGGAAGATCACTGTTCACAATTATAGGTCGTATAGTTTTGTGGTTTAGATGGCGCAAAGAAGGATTTCCATTGTGGCTTACCTCGGTATTTCCCTGGTAATGAACAGAGCATCCTAATCGTGACGCGTCTTGCCAGCAAGGTATGCGCGGGCCCTCGAATGCCCACTTGCCAGAGGTAACGTAGCTGTGAGCAGGAAAGCTATGCTTGTTCGTGGTCCAGATCTACACTGTTCTGCCAGAATGAATTATTCACTCGCCTCAGAGCGGTGGAGGCTCAGGTTACACTCGTTCTTGACTTCCTCGCAGGATGCCTCAGCCACTTGTGCGCTTGGTCTAAGGATGGAAGAACTCATTTTCAACCTTGCAGACACCCACCTGTTTTTCAACGATCTTGAAGTGAGTATAAATCTATAAATGCTCTTAAGGCTCGAGTGCTTCGATGTTCACGCAATAGTAATTTGTGATTGGCGTGCATTTGTGACGCAACAAGCAAACGTGCAACTTGCAGTCGACAACTGATGTTCTCAACATTTTCTTGCACTGCGCCCTTGGATGATCTTTCGCCATGAATTGAATTCCTGACGGGGAAGTTTGGACCAAACCTTGTTTTACTGCCGCCAAACCCTAAACAAGCAATCGCGTTGTTCCTTCGTAGTCATCTTGCTTCCTTGTTTTCTCTTTCAGCAAGATATAAAACCAGGGGAGGACCAGCCAGTGAGGTTAGGGGGGGGGCTATTTTAGCAAAATTTGATAGACAAATCTCATTACGGGTTCACTAATGTAAGAGAGATGAAGTAGTTCGCAACATTCCTGTGACAAAACACTGGACGGTAAAATAGCTTTATATCGCGAATACTGTTTTGCGAATTGTAAAAAATCATGGTAAATAAAGTTATTTTTGTAGGTTTTAGGGGGTTAATCGCCCCAATCGCCTGGATCCGCCCTGTATAAAACTCAAGTACTTCTATCAGGTCTCTGTAACCAAATGAAAGTTTAATTCCTGAAACAGATATAGTTGNCTACCAGTTTTTGTTTGAAGATGTACATCTGAGGTTAAGCACAAACAGCAGTGGCATAGGTTATTAATTTTAAGCGGCCTACAACAAATGATCACAGGTAGTGGGTTTCAAAGAGAAAGTTGGCTTTTGAATTGTTCATCTTGGAAACGAGAAAAATATAACGCATCGCGCAATGCCTCTGTCAAAAAGTCAGTCGATTTCGTTGAAACAGGTCTAAACAGAATTTCAAGTGACAGTCACTTTCGTGGAAAGACGTCTATGAAATGTCAAAACGACAGTCAATTTCGTGGAAGCAGGTTTGTTTCATGCGTTTGGTGCGGCGCGTCTGCTGCCGTGAAAATCAATGGTTGTTGGGAAAAAACAAGAGTTTGAGGTGAACGACAAAAGCTCCACTGGTTTGCAGCACTCCACCCTGTTTGGTTTATCGTCGTAAAAGCAGCTGTGATGCAAAAATAGATTTATTTCTGTTGTCATCAGCTGGCTGCTATTTTCAAAAACATTCCGTGCAAGCAAGCACTCTCCATGTCCCACCACCGCTGCATTTTTAGAAGTTCTCGCTGTGGTCCAGAGTCAAATGAATGGCATGATGAATAACAGGGAATATTGCGGGGTTCAAGACCAAATTACAATGTTCTCGTCGAGAATGGTAGCATTCGACCACAGCCAAAGTTTATGACCTACAGCCTCCTACTGTCAGTTTTGGCCCCTTGAGTAAAAATAGAAATGAGGAAATGAGTCTTTTTGGTCATGAAAAGGCCGCATTTTCATTCTGAAAACAACGTCGTTCTCACATGATCACTCTAATCAAACTGAATAACTACATGAGTGGCTGGGTTCTTCACGAGCAGTCAAATAATGATCAAAGAATGCATGGCATTATTAATGATTTTGGAGTGCCACTATTTCTTGTTTACGGTTCAGCAAAGTTCCTTTCGAACAGTTTAGTTTTACTCGTAAAACTGTCGAGACAGTTATACCACTGAATGATCAACTTAAATTCTCAAGTTTAAACATTCCAGCTTTATTGACAACAGTGTGTTTTATTTCAAAATGGAGCTGCAACAGAAAGGTCTTGATCAATTTTAAGGTTTTATGTGTTTTCAGGCCAAATTTATATTTTTGACCTGAATACTTATTCTTCACGATTTTTTCAGACGTTCTCGAAATTTTTGGAATTTAATTTAACAAGATTTTTCCCTGTCGAAATTTCAACCGGTAGAAAAATCTTTACAGTAAATNTTAGTAAATATTAACAGTAAAAACAGATGAAGATGTATATCTTTTTGAAAATATTCAGCAATGGCCATGTTATTCATGTCTTTGTGTACCATCGAGTGACCTGACTGCCATACCGATGGTACCGGTGGAATGCTGTGAAACGATGTTAAAAGTGACGTTGCAAACTGCAGTAATTTATAAACGTTTTCTGTGCAAACACTTCACTTACCACTCTCATGCTGAAAAACTTCTGTATTTCGTCCAGGCCCGCAAGGACTTTTCGAAACGCAGATTAAGGCGTCGGTGGAAGATTTCACAGATGCTCTATAAAGCCATTTTTGGTGGTCGTGTTTTAAATGAACGTGAACGCAGTTATAACCCAGTTGTGAAAGTGTCCCTCTAACTACTGCAATCATGGTATCGGTGCGATTATGACTTCACAGGAGTGCGATCAGGTTCACATTGATGACGTGTCATCAGATGACAACGGCCAAGATCTTTCGACATACAACTTTTCCACGGATGGCTTCAGAGCGACGTCCGGCAATATGTGCATGAGCGCTGGAGTCCGCGGTGGTGTCGACTGGATGAGGAAATTAGCCTTTCGCTATCGCAGGTTATTTACCAGTTGTGGAAAACCATTTTGCTACATGGATGTTTTTCTTTCGAGCACATTCAGCGCGCTCTCTTAATGGTTTTTCATGAGTCATAAACAAATGTCTTTACTTTTCTAGCTTATTTTTTTAACGCAGAAAGTTTTTTTTAAGCATGGAGGTATTTGTAAACTATCTGAATGATTTAGCAGCGTCCCAAAAACGTTTTGCTAAGTAAGTACAGCAAATATATGCATGTTGTGTTTTGGTGATGGTGTCTGCACGCAAGTCGTACATGCTGCGGAGTGCCAGGTAATGACGAAGAAATGCTTGCTTGTGACGAATCAATGGTTGCTTGTGACGAATGAATGCTTGCTTTCAGGATAAAGGAGATCTACGAACGTTACTCCACCAACGTTCAGTCCCTTCTGCCTTCGCACAGCAGAGAGGCGTGGATGCAGTTGACCTCTGACCTCGAAGCAATAACAGACAATTGGCTGACGCTCGCCGTGAAGTCGCTACAGATCATCAGCCGGAGGTAGATAGCGAACTTCATGTGAAGTTNTTTTGTTGGTTGGTTCCCCGCAAATACTTGTTTGTCACAAAGCAATCAATCACAGTTGGCATTTTAAGAGAAGTGCCCTTTGCCAGCTGTTAAGGAAGGCAGTTGGAAAACCACAAGAAGTTCTTTTTCTGAAAGATCGTGAAAACGTGAAACTCAAACAACAAACGATGATTAAGATGCTGGGTATTCTGTTGCAATCAGACTGCGTCGGCAAGAAGTTCGAAACTAAACACACAAAACGTTCAGCCACACCTGGTTTCAAGTAACAATAGAGAGATCACCCTTGAAAGTCACTTGAATACCACTTATTCATCTGACTCTTTCTAGGGGGGTCTTGAATGTCGTGCTGTTTGTGGTGATTTTCTATATGTCTCAGTGATCACGTGACGTTACCAGGACTGTCACAACTTTTTAGTGAGACTGAAAAAGGGTTCTCGCGTCTTTGAAATTAGTATGAGCAAGTAGCTCGTCCTATGCAATAGCTTACGAAAAAGCGTTATCTGAGAAACCTCCACCAAACAACTCGCGTTCGATTCCATTCTTTTTTGCTCCAAACCGCAAAGAAAACCTTCGCTATTTTCAGAAATGACCTTTTTAAACAAAATCTTACAAATGTTAAACTTTTGCGCGATTTTTAAACAGATGATTCCACGGTTGTCTGCGTACAGGAGAAGAGAAAGTTTGACAATTTCGTCGGCGCTCGGTCGTTGGGGTGGAACAGGGCTTGTCCAAAAATAAAACAAGCAGTTCCTTAACTTGCTTTTTCTCTTAACAACATGCTCTGGTGCTACAAGCCTTGAACCCAAAACTAGCTCATTTTTCAAACTTTACGGTTTCCATTCTTGGTATATTCTTGTCAAAATATCGTTTCCCATTAGTGGTTTAAAAAACGTTACAGTTAGTCTACGTGAAAACCATTGTATTTACTGCATGGGGTTACTGATGTTTCCCGCGCTTCCACTTCGTCTCTTGATGCAGTTGCGCGAGTGACTGAATCTAATGTTGAGAACTCAGGCGATGAACTATTGCGAGTGTTCCGCTGAAACCTGCTGCTTGATGCTTTGCCGTCGTGCAGTGTTGAACACCCACTGTTGCCGGTTTAGACGAGTGAAGTGATCAAATTCAATCTCAGCCATCAGACATTGCTTGAGGCTCTGATATTAAACATTTTCCTGTTTCGCAGCTTGACATTCTGTTGTTTATTACAATCCAGACCCAACTGCGTCAATGTGCTGGCCACAACGACCCAGTTGGTTCCAGCCTTGGCCAAGATTTTTCTCTACGGTCTGGGGGAGGTCTTCCAGATCGAGAACATTTACAGCGCGACGAAGATCGGCAAAGAAAGCTGCTTCGAGCGGATCATTCAGCGATTCGGCAGGAACGTCACATACGTTGCCATTGGCGACGGACGCGACGAGGAACAAGCGGCAAAAGTTGTACGCCGTGTTTTTGCGATTTTCGTGCGATTTTGTTCTTTTCGCTCGGAGATGAATAATAGAAGTAAACTAGAAGTCTAGGATTTCCTTTCCGCGAAAATTGTGACGTTGCTTCGTGATAAAGATCTTGTTCGACAAAGACTCGAGTGAGTCGCGATGAAGTGGACGTCACAGCGACGTCGCTGGATGTGTTCTTTTTCCAGAACGCTATAAATACTGCATAAATGTGAAACACGAGCTCGCGTCCGCTTTGACGTTGGGCACCAGTTGACGTTTGCCTTTCTGTCGCGCAGCACAACATGCCGTTCTGGAGAATCTCGTCGCATTCCGACCTGATGGCGCTGCACCACGCCTTGGAACAGGAGTACCTGTGATGGACACTGCATCGACTGGTGTTGCTTCTTCTTTATGAGCTCACAATCTCACAGTGCAATCTGTAGCGAGCGTCACGCTGAGATTATGACGTCAGCGTTTCCTCGGAATTCCAAAATACTCACCTTGCCAATATCATCCAACCCTCACCCCAAGACACCTGGCAATCGCTGTAAGCCGTCCGCGCACTCAGCGCAAAAGAACTGACTATGGGGCTGAAGACAGCTTTTCGAAACCCACGTTGATGAATACTGGAACGAAGACCAACTGCACTTGTGATTTTATTTGTTTTCAGCAGTGGGTGACAGAGTGAGTGTGGCTTACGAAGAAGCTCATTATGACCATTTAATTTGACCACAAACAATAAAGCTGCATGGAACCGAAACATTAATGTAAACAAATGAAGTTCTGGCTGAAACGTAAACCCAGTTCCTTTCAGATTTGCTTTCGTTGCGCGAACTCGCCATGCGGGTTCTGGTTTATTTCTGCCGATAATTGTGACCAAACAACCGTTTCTGTTTCTTGATTTTGTGACTCTGCTGTGCCATTGTCTACGCATTGCTTGGTCACTTCGCATTTTGGCGATTTTTTTATTGTTGGAATAAACGTGTTGTATAATAAGCACTGAGGGATGTTTTCAGGACGCGGCTGCTTTGTGCTTCATCTAGTCGAAGGTGAATTGTCTTGGAGCAAATATTTCCTTCTAAACAAGTTTTAAAAAATCAACAAAAGTTTTTTTTGCAAGTACACTTGAAAATTAAGAATTTGTTGTTTAGAGGTCTTAACCACAAAATCACGCTTAATCAAGCATCTTGCAAGATAATTTTGGGAAGTGAGCTTTTTAATTTTCCGTTTTGTTTTGAATATGTTCATTCATTTTCCTATCCGCTTCTTTGAGTAGAATCGCCGAGGCAGCAGCCCTACGAGGACTCAAAATACCTCACAGACGTCGGCAATCTCAGATATTTCTGCTGGATCCNCACCACGGCGGTACCGAGCAAGGTCGGAGATGTAGTCACTCCATTTGGTTCTTGGACGGCCTCTGGGCTGCTTTCCCGTGGGTTTAACCAGCATGACGTGCCTCGCCAACCTTTCC
>JGI24021J15306_10001081_pt1 | contig 25074 bp, 13 predicted proteins | sample Ectturendosymbi1_FD_15306 | JGI IMG/M metagenome (IMG submission 15306) | reverse complement strand
AACAAACTTTTCTGGGCACAACAAAATTCAGTTGGCACAAAAATATTTAGGGACACTGTCCCTGAATGCCCCCATGGCTATGGGCATGGCATAAAGTAAAATTTAGATATAAATTCCAGTAAATACGACGTGTATATACGCTGTTGACTGTAGAAAAAATAGTTTTGAATCATAATTTTGATTCAGATTCATAATAACACATATATTATAGGTTTTTACCATTTTATGCATGTAAGTTATACTTTTGCAAAAGCTGAACTAGTGAAAGCTGCGTTAAAATAATCAACTTTAACAATAGACTTTGCACCAAAGAGGCTGGCAAGTTTGTATTTTTGTGCAAGCTTCTTAACGTGCCATAAGTGTTAATGAAGTTGATGAACTGATGGTGTGAGTATTGTCATTATAATAAATATTTCGTTTTGTACACCGGTACTGCCCTGGTGTTATGAAGTGATTTGCTTTAAGTATGATGCATAAGTGCAAAGTAAGTTTGAAAGAAAGTTCAGCTGAATTCTAGTTGCTGTATAAAAGAAACAAAGCACAAAAAATTATATTCAAACAAACTTTTCTAAATTAAAAAATTACTACTTGTTAGGTGGGCACCCTCTACACATTAAATAAAAAAAATAAAAAAAATCTGATTTAAATAAAAAAATCCGATTTTTTTGAAAAAATCATCATTTTTATCAACCCTGATCGTAGTCCACATTTACAAAGTTATGCAACAGGCCATTAGTATGAAATTCTTACCTAAAATTATGTTCCATACTTTCAGCAGAGCGCTTGTTTTTCCTAAAGTTAATGAGTTTAGCTTAAACAACAAGTAAAAGAAGCTGATAAGGTATCCAAGACAAAACAGCGAAATCCGAGAAGTTCCAGCAAAGAAGATGATAGCCATGGTGAACCATACGGTGTACTTAAAAACACAAGTTTTAAGTTGATCCAGCAGTGTTCGAGATCTAACAACAACAAAAAAAACAACAGAAAACTCATGAACCACGTGACTTTGCAACAGCAAGCATAGATAGAACGGTCACGTTAAAATGCTGATACCTTGTCTTCAAAAAACTTCTCTTTGGATTCGATAAAATCTTGGTGTTGTCTAGCTTGTCGCCGGTTAAATAGCAATTGTCTCCACCGAACTTCAGCCCGACATTTGTCTCTATCTCGAACACCAACAGTTGACTGATGAGAAACAACAGCTGGAAGAAGTCGGCTGCGACGAACAGTTCCATGCGGATTAGTTGTGACTGCTCGGTTGACGGTACCGGGAGGTAAAAAATTTTCGATTGCCAAACGTAGAAAACCGTTTTAATGTCGTTTCCGACAGCCTTTACTCATTCGCATACATTAGCTCTTTAGCTCTACTGATCAACTGCGCCATTCTACGCATATTAAGACTCATTTTCCGAGGCAATCGCCATGGAGTAAAATGCAACAACAGCATCGCTCTACGTTTGCCTACGAAAACCACCAACAGCCAGCAACGGCTGCGCTTGATATTCTATAGCAACTACACGTTTTTCACAAAGAGACTGCACAACACAAGGATGGGTTAGTCATGTTTACGTCAAATTAAACAATGTTACCAAAGACAGTTTTCATCTTTAGACCAAAACAAAACACAACAGAAACAACTTGAGGTATTGACAGCGAATGCCTACCGATCAGTGCCGTGCTGTTTGGAATAATTACGTAGTCTGGCAAGTAAAGCCATCGGATGAGTCTGTAGCCGCGCGGGTAGTTGCCAAGGTGAGCCCAGGGGTATTGGTTGGCTGTGCAATACAATAAAAGTTTTCGTCACAAGTTTTGCTGAAAAACACAGTGCAGCTATTGAAACAATATAAATTAGACGTACAACATGCCACGGCTCACAGGATTGCACGAATGATAAACGTCTGCAGTGTCCTTGCTTAGCACGAAACGTTCCCCGCGGTAAAGGCTTACAGCTGGTTACACCCATCAAGAACAGCTTAGTTAGGATCAAGTTTCACTCCAGGGAAAACTTGGCAAACACTCGTGCGACAAGCTTCTGCATGATCGCAGCGATGGTTGGCGTTGAGATGGTGAAAAGCACTTTGGAGAAGCGCTATGCAAGTTTACTTTAAACACATACGCAGTGCGAACAGAACCAAATTGCTGTTGGGAAAAGGAGCACAAAGCAGATAAACCTAACCATCAGGTTTGTTTCGCGTTTTGCAACTATGGCGATTCAGTCACATTACCGTAAAACAGTTTTTTTAAGGTTTGACCTTGCTGACCGCAAAGATAATTTGAGAGACAGCAACTATTTTGTCTGAATTCTGAGATGGTCGTAAAGCGAGGTTTGAGTGTATTTTAATGGTGGTGGTCAAGCGAGTTTCTTCTTGAAAAACACTGTCGTAAAGCTTTTCTGACCGCTCGAGCTTTTGCTGCCCTGACGCGGATTTGCCCTTAGCAGTTTCAATCTGGCCACATTTACAGAAAAGCCGAACTTACTTGTGCACCAGACAGGTGGCATTCCCAAACATATTAGGTATTGAAGAATCAACAGCAACATCAGCATAGCAATGTAGAATCTCCAGTACCTGAAATATCGTTTGAAAGGCTGAGCACGCATAATATCGCCGCATCCAAATCGTGAAAAGCAAACAGTTGGCAAAAGTCATATACATGGAATCAAGCATATATTCACACATTCACGACTGACCGCAACTTGATGAGCGAACGAACAATAGCATTTGGGTATCATTTTACAAAGAATATGCCACACAACTTTAGGCATAATGTAAAATTGCCGAAGTCATACAATCAAGTGCAATATAGCTAAAAACAACGAAAAGCGTTGAATAAATCAATGGTTTTCAATCTTTTTGTACCGCGACTAATCCACTATAACCCAACGACCCCCTTTTAAAACTCGAATAGAGCACATATAATACAGATGAGTACATAAAATATCTACTCGCGACCTCTCCAAAATGGTTCACGCCCCTCTGGGGGCGCGACCCCAGCTTGAAAACCACTGTACTAAATTATCCCGGTAAACAATGAAAAGTAATCAAATGAAAACATTTTTTAACAGAACCAACCTGTACATAACCTTCCGCGTTTTAATGCACATGACGATGATGAGTAAAATGGCGTAAACCGTGGCGTACACGTCCATTCTCACCCAAATCGTAATCACCGTCATCACAAAACAAGCCTGAAAACCGTAGAATGTATCAAAAATCAACGCAGCCGGCATGCGCGGGTGGACAGACGCTAGCAGCAGAGATTTTGAGAATTTGCAGAGTTTAACTATAGAGCGTCACTACGTTGCAACCGGCCATCACAGAGCAGCAAAGTCGAGAAGAGTAAGGAATCTATCATTGATTCAAAGGAAGAACCAAGCACAACAAACAAACGCGTTTCACCTCTACTCCGAACTTATAGAAGAAATAATTGAGGAAAAATTTTGCGCAATCCAGCAAGCTCTTGTCAACTTCCTTGTAGGTTGTGTGGGGGTAAAAAGCGGTAACGACTGGTCTCGGTTCATTCTTCCACCACCGCTGCCACTGTTGCTTCCTGATGGTCGTCCGCTCAAGACAAATCATCAGAACGATAGCAATGTAACCCTACAACGTGAGAACGGCTACGTTATATGCAAAAGTGTCCTGTCTCGATAGTAGAAGCCCAGTGAAGTGATTGCGCTTTGCAGCGAAGAGCCTCGCCGAGGTTCGTTAGAACAAGGTCCATTCCAGAGGCTCTAGAGCTGGGTTTCTTGAACGACTTAGCACGGACCATTGGTGTAGGAGGCGGGGGTGCAGGGGGTGAAAAAGCACCCCCAAAGTTTTGATTTGGTGAAAATCCGGGCAAACCTGTGGAAATTTGGGAAAAATGTGTGAAACCCTTCACAAAATTGCTGCATGTTATTTGAATTTACAAACCTGGCTCCCAAAATGAAAGTGCAGACGTTGTTTTTTTTGGAGGTAATGTTTCTTGGGCAAGTTAGGGGAAATTTGGGCAAGTTTATGTGAAATCTGGACAAAAATGGTGCTTGAAGTGGCTTGATTTGAAAAGATGCGCCCAACATGAAATGAAATGCAGTCGTTTAGTTTTTGGAGGTCAGTTTTTTGGAATTTTTTCGGACTAGTTTAGGGAAATTTAGGCAAAAATCCTTCGCACCCCCAAAAATTTGCCTGCTCCTACACCCATGACACGGACCATTAAATATTTAATTGGTTTGTGCGGACAACCTGTGGCTAAAGCCCCAGAAAAATCTTGCAAACCCACTTTCTGAAATTGCTGCACAGATTCCTCGAAAAACGCATCCACGGACCCTGGAGGTCGGTGGATCCCAGTTTAAGAACTCCTGCTTTGGAAGCACCACGGTAGGACAAGCATGCTAAGCGGTGAAAATGGTTTAGAAAAAATTAGTTTCGTACTGGTTTGCACAGATACGAATGGCACAAAGCTTTTGTCACAGATGTTAATGTTTGATGATTTATGATCCATTTCTCACTATCTTTGTCTTCGCAAAATTAAAGGTTTTATTTGCGCCGTTTTGAAAAACAGCCCAAAGAAAAAAATGCTTCTTTTTCTCCAAAGCAGACAAAGTTCTGCAAAAATTAAGCTTTAATCTTAACACAAAGCATACGAAGTTAATTACAGCCTTCGTGGTAAATGGTAATACCTCAACGTGATAGAAGAAAATCCCACCATTTGCAGGCATCTTTGTCAGTCCGAACCAATCCAGGAAGTTGTATTTGTTCGTCTGCTGTCCCCCCTGCGATTCCAATATGTGGTAAAATACGCTTGATTCAAGTTAAGGCTACATAATAACCAAAGATAGTAAAAAAGCTCAGATGTTATATTCGGCGAATTTAAATCTCATTGCAGCAGTCACTTAATATTTAGAAGAGATGGATGATACGAACTAAGAAGTACTCAAACGGCTATTCATTTCCAGGCTTCAGTTTTTTTTCTTATCTCTGGGAAACACGTACCTGGACAGCAAACGTGCAATTGTAAATAACATTCTTCCCCGGACGTATGAACTCCAGTTGGTAAAACATAATTCCGAGCATGACAAGCGCCACGTAGATAGAGGTGACGACATACAAAACACCGCGGAACAATCGTACAGGAAGAAAGCAAACCCATACAATGGCGAGAATGGCATAAGCGACTGACACCTGCCGGAAAACGAAACGCATTAAATCAAATACAATTTAACTGTCGGTCAAACAAGTTTCATTGGTTTTGGTTTTCAGTAGTCAAGCGTTGCAACAACGTTGGGTATTCGATATATAAGCTAACGATTTTACACTCATATTTCGCAACTTCCGCTACTGCAAGCAACGGCCATAGGAGCAATGAGCCTCTACATGGACTGATATGCCGAGGTGCGGTCATCACAGGAAACATGCAGCCTATGTTGAGTTTAGTTGAAGTGTTCTGTCCATTTGCATTATTCCCCTGCTCGAATTTACTGCCCTTTCCCATTCCACCGTCCTGGTTTTCGTAGCAGAACCATAACGACGACCCTCAACATCATCAGAAACGAAACGAAACTGTATCACCAGGTGCAAAAGTCCATGAGAAAAACGAACGAAAACAGAAAATCTAAAAAAATTGTTACGAATCAGCGGGCGACGACGGACTGTTGCAAACTCACTTGACTGATATACTCCAAACAGCGTGGAGAAAAGCTCGATTATGTAAACATTGCAAAATGCTACCCGCGGCTCTGCCCAAATGTTGAATTAAAACTTCGGCACAAGCGCGTGATGAACAAAATTCCGCACTGAGAAAGTTCGTCCAAACATGAGAAGCTAGACGTTTGCGAAAGTTTATAAACGCAGTGGATGAACTCTGATTAAACCCAACTTGTCGGCAATTCTTGCTCATCACATATCCGCTTTGTTATATTTCATGATGCACGACGGCCTACGCCGGTAGACAATTGCGAGCAGATTGCAAACGACAACGAGGTTTGGTCGAACAACCCTTAAGTGGCATGACCAGCGTAAGAAGGTGTATATAATGTAGCCAGGGGGTAGCAGCGATTTAGCCGCTGCACTCAATTCGCTAAAATTATAAAAACTATACATTTCTCTTCTCTCCCGTGCCTTATACGACGTATTGCGCTGGGTCCAGACAAATTTGTGCAAAGTCGGCAAACCAAACGAATACTGCCAAAGCGATGTACAACATTAAAATCACGGCACAAAAAGCGACTTAGCCGCATAAATCGCCTGTGCGTTACACATTGAACTTTTGTATGATTTCGGATCTGATCGAGCGATTACTTACAACCATTGCAGCTTTAAAGAGTAACTTGCGATTTTACGTGGCGATAAGAGCAGAGGATGTGGACGTGGTAGAATGAATACTAACGACGGCACGAAAGTTTGAGGGTCTTCAAAAAACGAAAAAAAGCCTTTAAAAGGCCCTGAGCATCTTTGCACCGCGTATCCTCAACCAAAATTGCTAGCTACTGTACTAGCCTGGTAAGAAGGTATGCAACAAAAGCTCAAGTACCTGATGTGCGGCTGCGGCGAACACAGTGATCGCCACCAGTCTCCACGCATGGAACTCCAAGGCGCGCCAGGCAAACGCCGACAGAGCACAGAAGGCTTTGTAGGCAAATTGAGAAAGGTTGTAGCATTTGGTGACAAACCACCCGCGAGACTGCGCCTCTGCAAAACGTAATAATCGCACAAAGTCAACTCCGGGCACGCGAAACAGTCAAAGATTAATAACAAAGTACACCAATGCCGGTAACGCATGCAACCGGCCTTCATGCTGAAACTCACACGCAAACCTCGACCGACACGTATCGTCAGACAATAAAATCGAATTTCAAATAATCACAACTCAAAAATTAGAGAATGACAGCGGGTTTCAAGTCTTTGGCAGATTGTTGCATAATCACATCAAACAAGGTTCACTACAAACCAACCATCTTCCCCTCAGTGTTCGACAGGTAAATGGTTGAAGGTAGCGGTTTCCATTAGTTGAAGGATTGCACACATTTTTTGACAACCGTTTGAAACATTCAACGAACCTTTCAAAAATCAACGGTAAACCATTATTGTGTGTTTCAGAAGCTTAGCTTGCATCCGTTTCATGGGTCAAATGATATATAATTTTTGACCAAACAACCCTTAAATGCAAAACTGGCTGGTATGTCGACGTGGAAGATCAAATTACACATGGACAGCTGTCCGCACTTTACATCAGTCATCAATTTCCACAAACTCAGAATCAAAAACGAAAAAAGTTGAAAGCACACATCAAGGGGCTTTCCGGCAACTGAGAAGCTTTCCAAGTCTTTGCCCAATTATATTTAAAACAGTGAACATAACACTCAGTTTATGTGTAGCGCCTGCCATAAATTCAATGATGAAAGTAGTTTTGCTTCGATTTATCATGATCTTTCCTCCACATGACTTGACACCTTTATATCCCTGCAAGTACTAGCATTTTGACTAATCCAGGGAAGGAGAGATTATTACGCTAAGAAAAAAAATCACCAACGTCCAACGCCACATTACATTAAAGGAGAAATCACATTATTCAACGAGCCCTGAAACTCATTTAGTCAGAAATCAGGTTTGTTAATGGTAAGTTGTCCGTTGGTCACAAGGATGTTCTTGCAATGTACACAAAATAAGAATTATTCGCACCAACACTTGTGCAACTATTGACGGCAATGAAACTGAACGGGGTGGAGCGCATTAGCAAGGTTGAAAAGGCAGTTGCATTGAACGCAACAAGCGGGTACATATGAAAAAGAAACATGAGCATAAGGCTGCAGGCGTGATGGCTGAGTATACAACTGCGGCGAAGCAAGGACGTTGTCTGTAATCGGATCGCTTGTTTCCTTTGAAGTTTGTATCGCCTTCAACGTTTATGTTGATGTCGCAACTGAGCAGTGCAGATGACTTGAAACTGGTGGATTTAAACAGCAAAGCTCAATCGTAACTGCGTCTGTTCCCATGCGTTCCGTACACAGCGGGGTAAGCTTTGCGGTGGTGGGAACACGTGCACATTAACCGAATGAAAATTGTACGGTCATTCGGACACCCCAGCTATCGCTCTCAGCAACTAAGCCACCCATTCACGTGTCTGGCTTGGGATAAAAAAAGGTTCTCGCTTGTGAGACTGAACTCCCTGCCCACCATCAATGCAGTTTTGGGTTAAACGTTATCGTCACGCTAACGAATAATGGTATGTAATGTGTACTGAACAAGAAACAACCATTCATTTTGTTGGTAGATGCAATGAGATAAAACTTTCCTTTAAATACATATGACTGGGACCAATTGCTCGTAATTGCAGCAATCAGTTGCAGTGATCATCGTTGTATGGTTATTGACGCATTAATTCATCACATTGGGCGTAAGGATAAACTGCAACAGCGGGCAAATTTAAGCTACCGTGTCTACAGTTGCAAAATACTTCCTGCACTATTTAATCTAAATAAAATAATTAGGGTAAACACCACTAACAACATGGATGTATCGTATCGTAGTGCTGCAGGTTAACAAAAGACAAATATTGTTGAGCATACATAACAGTTAGCTTGGTGCACTTTTAAATAGAAGCTAAACCAAGGCTTTCTGAAGAACAATTCAGGACAGGGGTTCTTAACCTGGGGTTCTGGAATCCCTTAGGAATCCATTAATGTATTTTAGGTGGTCCGCAAACCAAAATCCAATCAAGAAAATCCGCTGGTTTTTATCGGCCTATTTGGGCCATTATTCTGCTTAATCGTACCACAACTGTCGTCTGACATGTTCATGTTGTAAGTCGACTGAACTTTTTTTTTATTTGATTTGGGTGGCGAACCCTGAAATTTGCTTATTGCCGGGGCGGATGAGGTCCTCAGGCTCAGAAGCGACCAAATCTATTTTCTCGGTAATCGAAAATATGTTGACAAAACTGAGGGGTCTGCAGCGGTTTAGGGTGCAGTGAAAGAGGTCCGCAGCAACAATAAGTTTGAGAATCACTGATTTAGGAGGTCTTGCTTAAACACCCATTTATTGCTTATGGAGTCCGAAATAAAATCATCTCGCAAACCAAACGTTCGTCAGTCATAACCGCCTAAGAAGAAAGGGGAGCACCGGGTGGAGCGACTCGATTTTGATCAAGTAGCACTGATATCCTGACAACCAAAATCGAGGGCTATAAACTGCAAATTTACTAATCTAACCATGATAGATCAGCCTCTCGCACTTCTGTAGGAGAACTGAACTATAAGACAGCAATGTACAGCTCAGGTGTATTGACAGTTGCCTTATTTTGTTATTATACGGCCTCAAAGAGTTTTTGAAAAATGGAGCCCTAACGTTTTCCACCACAGATTTAAGGCCATTGCAACGAGATTTGCAACTTCCGCGATGTCTGTTGCTTTTCGCATGACATCTGCAGTCGAGCGCTTTTCGACATAAAATAGATGCAACCTCAACAAATTCCAAGTGGTCGTTAATTTCTATCTTTGGTCCACATTTTAAATGCACGATAACAGCGATATCCAGATACAATTAATCATTTAATTAAAGAAGAAAAGCGGACAACTTCGCGAGAAAGGAAAATGTGAATGAGAAATGTGATGAACGGGAAGAGTTAGTGTACGGACGCTCAGAGGAATATTCGAAGCGTGCAAAGCATTGTCAACACACACGTTTTAACGTCAACTACGCGCGCCCGTTTCAGTGAAAAATCGAAAAAACCCTTCGCCCAATTTTCCTCAGCTTATGTTACGTCTCCAGCCAATGTTTCAATGCATACTTCAGTCAAGTTTTGCACGCGTATAAAGCCAGCCGTAATGAAGATCAGATGAACGATTATGCGCAGTTTTGTTAACGGACGCACGGAACGGGGCAATACGTCACCGCATGGGTTTCCTGTTGCTAGCGCCTTTCAAACGAAGTTCAAAGGAAAACGAGAGGCTCTGTGAATGAAAAAAATCCAATCACTCCGCTCGACAATTGTTGTGTTACAGTGACGACACAAAAGTATTGTTGCAAAAGCAAACGCGGCACAGCATGCGCAGTTAGTCACAGCAATTGGCAAAATGTTCACAAGCAGGCAAATTAAGGGGATTGGAACGTGATCAACAAACCTCCCCTGACTGACGTACCACGGTCCAGCTCGTTCATTTCAATGTCCTGTGCAGCATCCGTACCCGGCGACGGTTCCGCGCTTTCATTGCCAATAAGATGCGTGGGTCGGCTTGTCAGCTGGTAAAGATAAAAGCAATATCTCTGGCTGTATTAAAATGGATGCGCCGCGCCTTGCATAGCTAGGCACAAACGTCGGGCCGTAACTTGCGTTGAGAGAATCGACCACTTCATGCACAAACGGAGGGTTATATAACGAAATCACACGAAATTTTACAATTTAGGAAAAAAGTTTAACAGTTTAAGCTCTACCACAGACCCTTAGTTAAACATTCTCTGCTTCGTTTTCCCGTGTAATGTGAAATTGCAAGTGTAAAATGCAGGATTGATGACTTTTTGGATTGGGCGAAAGTATCTGCTTGTTTTTTAAGAAATCGGTGAAACGTAGACATAAAACATTAACTTACGCTTTGCGTATGTTTGTGGTGACGGACAGAAAAAGCGACTCACGTTCATCAGGTTTTTAACAGTTTGTTTTTCGTTATTCGCCCGAGCGAACCCAGAAATCAAGACCAGTCATTTTAAATTCAGGAATATACAATACATGAAGCCAGTGCCGTGATTATGAAACTGCATAAGCCGAAGAAATCGTAGAATTGGGTCTGGTATTAACAATCGCAAACCCACTGCCCTCAGTGAATCGCGCTTTATAAACACTCATAAGCAACATAAGCAGTGTAATGATCTCCAGGAAATAGCACATTCGCGGCCTAAGTCCTGCGGCCATTATTATAAAAGTTAAATGGCAGTCACCCCCTTATTGCGCATAATGTCACTATATGGTAATCACTGCCGATTTCTATGTTTTACTACATCGTATTTACATGTTTCGTACAACAACTTTCGGCACAGTTCTTGCACAAAAAAGGTTTGCTTACAAATCTGCTTTCTTCGACCACCTTGACCTCAAGTAACGCGGCACCTTTTATCTTTTAACCAATCACAAACTGCTGCTCACCTCCAAGAACCTTTTGTTGAAATACTGCAGCTGAAACACGACGCACAAGAGGAAAAGTGCTGGCAGAAGCATCATCAACAAGAACTGGCCGGTGGTGTAACTGACTAGGCCTAAATCGGTAAGCCTGGAATAAAATCAGCAGTGTTTGAGTAATAACCATTGTACCGGAAAAGGTATTGGCAGCAATGATTTTTTTTTCAGAAAATATCACAACTTTACTCAATGTCTGGCTCATGTCTTCTACAACTTTCATAATGGTAGTACCGATAAGCCATGTTTCCAATTTGAACAACGAGGTAGTTGGAGCAAGTTGAGAGCTACGAAAGAAGCACACACAGGCATATACCAGGCGCATAAAGGAAATCTAAAACACACTAAAAGCAAGCTACTTTCAACACACAGAACTCTGTATAGGTAAAAGCAACGCACTGTGCATCACTGAAGTTGGTCAACGATTTCCAGTATCCAGGAAATGATTGAAACTGGTAGGTGTATATAACAATGAGCACAATCATAGTGTAGATCACCAATACCGTCCAATAAACAGTCAAGGTCTTTCTCCACACGGTCCACGAGATCTAGAACGATATGAAAAAACAGTTAAGTATGTTGAACATATTTTACAGAATCAGAGTCGGGTAAAGCAACAAACGCAACTCCGCGAGTTTTCAGCAAAGTCAGAAGTCACACTTTACCACAAAAAACTCTGTAATTGACCAAAAGTTTTAACTCTTGCGAATTACCCTACAACACTAAATAGAATAAGGCTTTGTAGGAGAAGCTTGTTCGCAAACGGTTCCACGCTTAGGTTTTCACACATCTCCAAGAGCCGGTCCTATTGGTCGGGGTTTATTATGTAGTAGTATACCCCAGTGGAAATGTATTGCATTGTTTAACAAGCTATGGGGTTAAAACATCATAAAAGCTAACGTTCTAATTATACAGATGAAAGTAGACCCGAGCTGGCGGCGGAGAGACCGAAAGAAACTTAAGGCTATTCAGCATATTTCCCCCAAGTTTGGAAAAGATCAATTTTCAGCATATTTCCCCCAAGTTTGGAAAAGATCAATTTTCACAAGTCAAATTTAGGTACTAGTAGGAAAAAAAGTGGGTGTTTGGCAATTCAATAGTTTAAACAGCGTTTTGTCTCAGTTATCATCCATAATATTCACACAGATCAAAAACGAGTAGCGGCGCATACATGAATTTAAAAACAACGACCAGGGAGAACCCACAAGCTCAATGCGTGATCAAAACATCAATTTTAAGTCAGACGAAACAATGGTCAATCTCAGTAATTGCAATGCGATTAAGATAGTTGTGTGGATTAACAAGGAGACGCGGGTAATTTAAAATTGCGAGTGTCATAAACTACATATGCAAAGAACACAACAGCAACATTCTTTCACCGTAACACTGACATACTATGTACGTGACAAGATTGAGAAGAAGTAACGTCATGTAAATCAGTTTCAGGCCATTCGGATGTCCTTCGCTACTGATGGCGATGTGAAAGCCAATAACAACAAAAATCCAGTATTTACAAAAAATCTCTCTAGTATATTCAACTGCGGTGTCTGTCCACGACTTTTCTTCGGGGTGAGCTGCGAAAATGAAACGTAACGACAATCATCTGTCGATCGAAACAGAAAACTACCCCCGCAAAATTCGAAAGACCGGACGGACGCTTGCGGTGACGAAAGTGATGATATTCACCGATCGTTTCAAGTGGGTAATTTACGTCAAAACAGAAAAATTCTTCAACTGAAAAGTTATTTTACAGTTTAAGAAAATGATAAACGCGCAAATAAGGTAACATTTGCAGCAGCACAATGAACTTCGCTGCTTTGTTTTACGTGGCAACTGCACGTTTTGGATATTAACCGTTGCAAGTGACCGCTTCAACCAAACAAGTGCAATCGACTGCGGTTCATCTTGCAACGTGCGATGAGTCAGGCACATAAACAGGATATTAAAGGTAAACTTAATATAGGGTAGATGCTTCACGAAACTGCAGCCAAAGCTGTATTGCATCATTCATTTCTCTGAGCTCAGCGCCAAACTTTACAGCCTGCTTGCACGCAACAGAAACGAACCACAAATCGCCAAATTATCACACGAATATTTTCTCAATAGGACGTCAGGCGTTGCATAAAAGTTGGACCGTGGATCAGGTTCGACACCAGCTGTATAACCATGCAACCCTTATGAGTTCACTTTGTTTGCACAAGCTCTCGTGGCTAGTCACAAAACAGAGAAAATCCATTTAAATCATGATAATCACGACAGTATTATGAGAAAGAAAACACGCACAGCAAAAACACCCTACGAGCAGAAAAATAACACAGTACTTGGATGCAGGCCACCCCGTCTCTTGATGTAAATCCACTGATGTAAAACAAGAAGAAAACCGCACAAGTACAAAATCTGCCAAATAAACGAAAAAGACTGATCTAACTCTGGCAGTCAAACAAGACAAAAATGACAGTAACGGTTTAAACACCGCAGTTACGCAATCTACTCGCAGAATTGACACCAATCGCCTATTACCTGCGCGCCAAGATGTAAGCAGGGATAAGTAAATCGTCGGCAACCAAATGCCGCAAGATTAAGGACTTGTCCATTGGTTTGGTTGATCTTGGTGGGCAATTCGCTCTCGCTCAGGTTCAATGAATAAACAAACTGCAAGACAAAAATATGTGTACGCATATTTGCTACAAGTGGCAATACCCGTAGCAATACCAGATAACTTCTATGCGCAGGTTTGGAGAAGCACCAGCACCGAAAGGTAAGAATGGAGTGGCGTGTCACCCGAGACCTTTTCCTGCAAACTTTTTAACGCTTCCCCCTGAATTGTTTGACAAATGTTTGGAATACCCAAGTTTCAGGATCTTTTGGGAGCGAGTGCATTGCCACTGCTGGTGAGAAAATGTAAAGGAAGAAGTTGTTCGAAACAAAATCACCACCAACCACAATTTTAGATCCACAGCGGCAAAAAGCATGCTATCAGTGGATAGCAAAGAACAAAACGCGCTACAAACCAAGGATTCAATTAACACCACGCACACACACACCCAGCCCATAATGCTCAACTGCTCAGCAACACATCCCTAAAGTTTGCTCAAAATGTCTTTTCCACCATCAACAAAACCTTACCTGTAAAAGTACCAACAAAACACCATATATGGTGAAAAACGGAGAGCAAAGCATTGTCCACCACGACCGCTTTTTGACCATCCACAGGATACATGACCATATCAGCAGGATAAATGTCAACCAGCTGTGGTACGTGACACTCCATAACTGATAATTAGAAATATGGGCTGTATATGGTCGCTAAATAGTTTTATGAATAGCAGATAAATTGGGGATAAAGAACTAGTAGCAATATGCAGTTGAGTCGTTGCGTAAGTACTCTTATGGAAACCGTGTAACCGTTCGCTGCCAACACTGAACTTGAAGCTTTAACGTAGTCTACTTTATATCGGGTGCGCCCACTTCACTGCATAGCGCAGCTACGCCAATAAAATCGCAGCTCGTTATCGCCACTTTAATAAACACCATGTGTCGTATAGTTAGCATCAAAAAATATTTCGATACAATCATATTCTACGCCTGGCAGCAAAGCGAACACGTTCTGCACCGTTGGTGCCGAAAACAAAGCAAACCTCAAGTCATTGCCGCAGCCCAAAATCATTCAACTATTTTAGCTGAAAGAGATTTGCGGGTTTGCGCGGGCGCTGCACGTAGTACTCTTATACAAGTCGAAGCAACGATGAAAACAAACAGAGAAAATCAAATGCAATAAAGGCGCAAGAGAACAAGGTGTAAGTGGGAATCGAATCGTAACAAGATCAGCTGAATTGAAAAACATCACTACAGCATTACTTACCAACATAAAGACAAGCGCTACAACATAGAAGCTGTAAAACTTGACAGAAGATATAGCGTCGGAAAGTTTCTTAAGAAAAGTACGTTTGGGTTCTGGCGTCGATTCTGTGTGAATTCCTTCTTCTGAAGTATCTACAATAAAACCATCGTGGGCATAGAATTGCTTGCCATTAACTCGGCGTCAGCCATACGTCATAAACGTTTCGACTACGTACCAGCAGCTAACGAAAGGTGTTTTACTAATTTACCTGCGTTCTCTTCCGTTATTCCATCGTGCGCAATACTTTCGTAGTTGGGCTGCTGTTCTTCGGACTGTACCAACGGCTAAATAAAAAATTACGCGTCACGCAACTGCGTTTTCCACCATACACTGAACTCAAAACTTAACAAAGCAACAGCCAACCACAAGCTTATGCAAAAAATTTGGGTGGATTTTTTCAAAACTACAGGTGAATTATTTTAAATTTAATAGGAAGTGTGTTAATGACACTGGCAAAAAAACAATATTAAGTTCATGTCCTATAGTACACAGTACACACAAAGCAGTAACTTCACATTGAGAAACAAGTATAACATCCAGCACATGCAATCACGATGCACTAATTCTGATAGATCCGCAAACGCCTCTGTGCAAACACAAAAGATAACAACTGTAATCTACAAAACAATTTACGATATTACCAGTATGCCGACATGCAAGTCTTATGCGTAAGTCAACAACACCAAAATGTGGAAGTTACGGATTCTACCAATGACTTTACTCCGAAACATACGAAGACCAATATGAGAAAATGGCGGTGACCATCCATGCGCACTATTTTAAGTGTCTACGTTGAGTCTAACATAGCATCATAAAAAAAGAACAAAAGAACACTACACAAGTGCAAAGTTAAAAGATACAAAAAATATGTAGAGTGCCACAACAAGCCACGTAAACTTTTTATACAATGCTCCACTTCACCAAAAAATCACAAAAACAGAAACATAATAACCAATCGTTCTCACGATGACGACTTCGCCTAATCGAGAAGCCTTAACACAAAAACTCTTTGATATGCTTTTTACAGGCAACCTGGCAGCCTAACAGCACTGCTGAAGCCCAACAATGTCGAACAAAAAATCAAAAAACATAAAAAGATTTTTTGCGCTTGATCACTCCAAACTGTTAAACACAGAAATTAAACAAAAGCATGACGCAAGCATGGGTGATTTTTTGTAGTGTTGATGAAAACGTAAACATTGCATGCAAGACCCAACTCGCACTTGTAGATGAGGTGTTGCTGTGGGAGTTGATTCCTCATTATCACTTTTCAGGCTCTATACAACATAAATTCCCAGCTACGGATGTCAGCATATTCATCTGACCATTTATATTAAAGTAGACTTTCGCAAATTTATACCACGTGCTGCAGAATTACCAGTGAAACGCTGTACTTTAGAGAATTTCAATCGTTTCTTTAAAAATCTGATCGGACTCTGGCGCGTGCGCAACATTGTCAAATGATTTGGATAATACCGGTACTTCGTAAAATTAAAATCGCATTCTGGACAACAAAGGCATGTTAAGTTGTTAAAAAGAACTCAATGAACTCATAACGTTATGAGATTTTGGAATTACGCTTTTACATTATTGTTTGAAGTGACGCAAATCACCACTCTACAGATGGAAGAAGCCGGAGTTCGTTTTAGTGCAGATTCCCAAGTTCCAATCACTTCAATCACAGAGTTCCCTATCTTATCAAGAGCTACCTTTGATCAAAATTTTAAATGGGATTTAAGCAAGGTAAGCTGAATCCAACCATTAGTTTTTGATGGACGGCAAGAATCATATCATAAACCTAGAGGTGTTTATGGTTGCACCTGATATCAGTGGTTGAAACTGTTCATATGCACCACCAGTTTCAACAGACTCTTCAATGAAATCATTGTGCAACTGGTTTGTTCATTCTGCTTTCGGTGTTGACAAGTGTACGTCTTGCTCACACTCATTAGTGCAATGAACAAGAGCTCCTGACGACCGTCAAAGGAAAAATCAATGAAACAGCGATCTCCAAATTAATCAAACCAGCCCAACTGCGGGAACAGGAAGTGAGGTGTATATTACTCACATGTTTCAGAAGTATCAAAATGTATTAAGCATGGTCAACACACCATTAAGAAATATAACCTGTTGTTGCACAGCAAAGAAATACGTACTCACCTGCGTGAGACAATTCAGAGTGCGACTAAGTGTCAAGCGCACCAAAACTTTGGCGAACTGAATCTTTCAAAGTGTCGTGCATATCCTCGTAAGTGTTACATAATGGAGAATAGAAAAACATTCCAGACAAAACCAAGATTACAAAACATAACTAACCCTTTTTTCATCATTTGACTTCTTCGCTTTGGGATGGTTCTTAACACGTGAAGTTTCTTCCGGTGGTCCCGCAGACAATATCTACAAAAGCAACACTTTCGCACTCTAATTTAGCAACCAGGCTTTTTATTTGTCAGTGAGGTTCATCAACACCAGTTAAGTCAAGCACCAAACTGTGCAAGTCTTGTAGTTTTTTCCTGAAGTTATCGATCTCAGTGAAACGTCAATCTATTGCAAGTAGATAAAAAATTGATGCTTGCGAATCATTCTTATATGTTCGATTGCAAAAAATTCTTCTGCTTTGGCTCTATAACAAGTTTGCCATGAATGTGGGCCAGCTTTGCAGATCGTGGAAGAACAATGAAACATCCAAAAACACCGCGGTCCGACATTGTTTTGACTAAGCATCAGCAGGCACTTCAAATCAACACACACGATTCTTACTTAAGAACATTTCAGGAGTGCTCTTCATGATAAAGCATTGAGCAGGTAAAAAACAGTATGTAGTAACATAGCAACGTTCATTCTTCCCAGCTAGTCGCGATACAACAGATTAGAAACAGAATGATCATGCGACGTTGCGCAATGAGCAACACTAGAAATATCAGTAGTCGCGGGAGAGGGTTCAGATTAGAACTCAGTTAGTCTGGAGTGTAAAAGTTGAAACAGTTGTAGCTGCTACACATTTGCACACAGAAGATGAAACACATTAAACAAAATAATTTATCAATTTCCTATCAACTGTCTGAGTAAAAAAAAAAATGTTCCAACTCCCTTCACATAAATGGTAATGTGCTTTATTAAGGTATTCTCATTTGACGCTGAGTGTGAGCTACTTAAAGCATACCTTACTTAAAGGTTATACGTTCACTTACAAAACAAAAAAAATATTTCATCAATAGCGCCAACAGCGTTGTCACTTCTCAACCAAGGAAAGAAAACTACAGGATTTAAATTGCATTCTTTTTTTATTCAAAATACAGTTTCACGTTCTGCAAAAAATGATTCAGCAGTATCATGAACACTGTAACAAGCACATTTTCTTTACAGCTATTTACTACTTTGCGAAGTGAAACCACTAAAATAAAACAAATGTCGTGTCCGCAGGAAAATCTTAATTGTACAAACAACCAAAAAGCGCAAAATTGAAGTTGCACAATAATTAAAGACATAAATAAAATTGTCTTTTTAAACTTACAAAACTGCAGTGTTACTATTCAGTGTTTGCCAATAAACGCCTCTACAAATCCTTACGTGATGCTAGTATCAGACTGATCACGCTGATTAGAATTACATTCAAGGATGATATGTTTAACTTCGGGCTTCAAGCTCATCCGGATACCAGACAAGAGTTCCTTTAAGTATTTTTAAAATGGTTCTGCTCTGATCAGGTTTTCGTCATACAGCAGCGCTATCACGTATCTTTATTGAAACCAACATGACAATTTACCTCATAATCCTCGGAGAATCTGACACATCCCATGGCTGAAAACCAATGCAAAAGAAGAACACAGACTGGATTCACGTAGACTGGCCATGGTTGATTGGGATAGAGAAGCAACTGATACGTTGCACTGCATTTTGTCCAAATTATATGCACAAGACCGAATAGTCTGCAAGTCGAAAAACTCTTACAAGTTTAATGTAATACGCAAACACCGCGTGTCTCAAAGAACTGATCAGAAAATGCCGATCGGTTTCGCGCAGCCACTTTTCGAGGACTTGGAGGAGAGACGAATTGAACACGCCCGAATAAAAAGAAGTAAGCAGCAAAATTGCACTGAGTTTTTTGTGATAAGATAGCACATAACCTTGTTTTCAAGAGACGACAAACTTTCACGGGGTAAATAATTTTTGATAGAAAGCATCCACCACATGGCAAATGAGCACCATTACTTCATACATAATCACAATATAAAAGCCCCTTTAATCACAGCAAGGACAGGTTTTTCATATCGAACCAAAGGGTTAACCAAAAAAAAACATTAACTCTTGAGAAACACCTGTCGGTAATAACTGCACATGGCATAAAATTCACATAACATTGGAGAAACGCATCAAGGTTAATATATGCGACTGCAGAAACAGGCTGAAAATACTCTTTCAAGCAATGCACATACAAAATAGCAGGTAAATACTGTATAGTTAGCACCTTTCACTGATTGACCCTAATCAAATTGATGAAAGCATGATGCAGCGAAATATCAACAAGGCGACTGTCAAAAGCCTTCGCACTGTAGGTAGACTGTAGAGACCTCGATGTAGCGAATGAAGATGTATGAAACTCGTAGTGTCCGATCCCGACGTGATGTCCTACTAGTTGAGTTTAGTCGCTTTCCTCGTTAAGATTTCAGATATACAACAAACTTTTCAATACACTTGAACATTAAGCCAGAGCAGCGTAGCGTAAACGGTTTAGTAACGTCGAACAACCGTGCTGAGCGTTCGCAGGAGCGACCGGAAAAAGCGATCAAGGTTAGCAAGCTATCATGTCAACTGTTAGGCTGTTCACCAGCAAGTGCGTTGCATCAAACTACGACTAGAAAATGCCTGACGACACTCATTAGCAATGCAGGAAACACCGAAACATACATGCATCCACTGTAGCACCCTGTCACCAGCTCACTATTTATCTTTCACAGCAGTGTGAGGAATTGTTCTCATGTCGCAGGCCATGAATATTAAAATTTGTGATTGATTCCTTGCTTATTTCACCTGTGGAGTGAAGTTACTTGAATACAGATATGCGCAAGTTTGAATCATCGCAAAAAGATGAAAGCTGAGCCCGATTGGCTGATTCCTCGAAAACCTTCTAGAGCTTTTAATTGCCATGAATATAGTAAAGCATGAACAGGTCATGTTTTCGTTTCTCGCTTTTCAGAGCTCCATTAGCTTAAAAATGCTGTCGACAGAAGCATAATGTCGCTTTCAGGAAACACATTTCATTGAACTACGTCGCTGTTACCATTGCATTTTGTCCTTTCAACCTGAAGCTATCCATACAGCGCTCCAGTGCTTGTTCTTTCGCGTTACGCATTCCTATAGTCACACAGCAAGAAGGATGGCTGGCTGGTGGTGAGGAAGGGCAAACAAGGTTCAGCCATCGTGCCGGGGTAAGCAACATTTCACGCAATTTTCTAAGCCACAAAGATATTGATACGTCTGTTGAAGAGGGGCATCAACGTTTTGCGGTATCACCGCAATTCTTACGAGGCAAATACACTACGCTTCCGTACGGCATTGCTACAGCCCTCGAAACGATGTATCACTTACGCACTAGAAAACATAACCTACTCGACCATGCGAAAACAGACTCTTTTCTAGGAAACACTTTCTTGACTTAGGAGCTCAGAGACACTGGGCTGAAAGCAACTAGCCAGAGGATGAGAAGTACAAACTTTTGCTAACTCTGTTACATGCTCAAAATAGATATTGAAGTTATAACCAAAATACAGAGGGACAAAAGACTCTTTATGAATGTAAAACATGTAAGTAGTAGGTGATAAGATGTGAATCTCACCTGGTGTAAATTGACTGCGACGGGATGTATGGTGATAAAAACTCCATTTGATAAACGTAAATCATCATCAGATGCGCAAAAGTGAGAGCCGACAATGTCGCCCTGGATGTAAAATGGAGCGATCAATAGGAGAAAATAAACACGTTTTCCAAAAAAACAAAACAGTGTTACAAAAAAATACACAACATAAAGTCAAACACCCCGACGAAAACTCGCACGGCGTCAAGAAGTGCTTCTGAAACAATACTGCATGCTTTCTTCATCAAGAAACTCAAACTAAATGTGATAGTGACTCCGCTCATCTGTTATTTCATAAAATAATCGCACTAGAGCTCAGCTCCACCCATAGGTATTGGCCACTGTATATTTCAACCGCAAACTACGGACCGCGGGCCGCACGCGGCCCCCGTGTACACAGAATACTTACATATAATGAAATAGGTAATACAAAACAAAATAAACATGTAATAAAATACCATCCTCCTAATGAAATGAACTAAGTTTGAACAATTAATAACATAAATATATTTGAAATTGAAAACATTAAAATATATAACAGGGTTTATTTTTTAAGGTGTTTTAGGGACCCGATGCGGGTTCCTAGAATCAAAGAAAATCGGGTCCCTAGAATCAGAGAAATCGGGTCCCTACAGGCCCATACCGGGTACCTAACATTTTCCTTAAATAAAACTGTATATAATGTAGTTTTTTTTAAAATATAATTTGCAGACGCCGGCCATTCGCTGGGTACTGACAGAACAATGTGGCTCTCCCTGTAAAAAGCCTAGTGAAACCTACTTATTGGTCAAACACGCCAGAACCTCATCAGCAAGCTTAAAGAAAACTAAGATTTCCCCCGGATCAAGTGCGTCGATTTTAATGAACCAGATATTCTGGCCAACCCTAACGACTGAAAACCCTGGATATGACTGGAACCAGTGGCGTAATCAGCCCAAAATTGGGGGGGGCAAATGTTTTAACTTTAAGTCACCAACAGTATTTTGTTTGGAACACCGCCTCTCAAGGCACAAAATGACAAGATTTGCTAGAAATTTGAGAGCCATGTCCCTTGGCCCCCCTGGCTACGCCTATGACTGGAACCTCAGTTGATCCAGGAAAGTTGCCCCTCGCCAGATGTTGACGTAAGCTCCACACCATTCATTTTTAATGCAAGACTCAGGAGATTACCTGGTAATGCACAGCCTGGTTTTAAGACCGAAACGTTTTTAAAATGACCGAAAAAAATTAAGTAATTTCGGTCAGAATGTTTGAAAACATAGGCTAAAAAACGCTGTTATGGCGAGTTTTAATGCAACTGTGAGACAATTGACCGAAATGTCTCAGGAAAAATGACCGATTGTTTCTGCGAAAAAAAAACAGAATTGCACAGCCTATAATTATGATTGATTGTTACTTTTCCCTCCAATTTTTCTGTTATGCATGCTTCTACATTGGTTGTGGTGCCACGCTTTGTATTAACTCAGTGAAATTTGAAGACGATGAAAAGAATTTTTATTCGAAAGATCCAATGAAAAATTACATCATTTTTATTAGCGTTGTTATTTTTTTAATTCATTTGATGTCCTGGACGCCTGTCACCTTCCTCTCTTCTACACTGTCCGGCTATGCCTGGAGGTACCAAAAGTTTATGTGACAACCGCAGAGCTTCTTCATCGTTTGATCGAGTTCTTATCTATGGGGGCGCCGTTCGTAAAAAAATTATATCGGACATATTTAGCACAAAAACTGCTATCTATGCGCATATATAGCTATCTCTGCACATATTTGGCTATCTCTGTTATGGCGAGTTTTAATGCAACTGTGAAACAACTGTGATTTAACTATGTCTGTGCAGAGATAGCTAAATCTGCATGCATATATAACGCTGAAACGTGTCGGAGGAAAGCAAGGTATAAAAGAGAATGCTCTCACAGAAAGAGCGCGTTGAAAGCGGAGAGCTCACTTGGAGACGAGGACTGTATTGTAAAGAGAAAACGCTGTCACAGAAAAAGCGCATCGATTGAACTGCTCGGTTAGGCCTTATTGCCCGAAAATAACGTCGGCAAAACACCTTATCACTTTAGCAGCATTATCACAACAAACCTTACTGCTTCGAGAATCAAAGAAAAGAAAAATGCATACGTTCTAATATGTAATAAGCTGCAGTATTTACTAATACTTAAAATAAACAGCATTCCTGCACTGAAATGCGAAGTTCAGGTGCAAGATTTAAAGCAACGCAAGCTGCAGACATAAGGTGCAATGCGTACAGAACATGTACATTTCACTTAAATAGCATTCCTGCACTGAAGTACGAAGCTTGTAAGCTGTTGTTACGTGTCGTATCTTACCACAAAAATTGTACGACGGATTGGAGATTTAACACAATGTAGGCTATAACCTAACTACGATTCCTGCTTTACAATGTCAAGTTTGCAAACTGTGGCATCTCGTTTTTCTGAAGTTAGTCTATCACAAATGACTGTACGAGTTGGAGATTTGAAACACCGTAGGCTGTAGTAGCCTACCTGCATACATTTAACCCAGGGGTGTGCGCGCGTGTGCCCAGAATTATCAAGCCGGAAATATAAAAATTTGTTTGTACTAAAGAGAGAGGTTTCAAAATTTGTTTTTAGTGTATTTCCCACCTTATGTTTGCAGCTTGAGTTACTTTAAATCTCGCACCTGAACTTCGCATTTCAGTGCAGGAATGCTGTTTATTTTAAGTATTAGTAAGTACTGCAGCTTATTACACATAAGAACGTATGCATCTTTCTTTTCTTTGATTCTCGAAGCAGTAAGGTTTATTGTGATAATGCTGCTAAAGTGATAGGGTGTTTTGCCGACGTTATTTTCGGGCAATAAGGCCTAGCCGAGCAGTTCATTCGATGCGCTTTTTCCATGACAGCGTTTTCTCTTTACAATACAGCCCTCGTCTCCAAGTGAGCTCTCCGCTTTCAACGCGCTCTTTCTGTGAGAGCATTCTCTTTTATACCATGCTTTCCTCTGACACGCTTCAGCGCTATGTATGCATGCAGATTTAGCTATCTCTGCGCAGAGATAGTGAAATCTGCGCAGAGATAGCTAGCTATTTCTGCGCAGAGATAGCAGTTTTTGTGCTAAATCTGTCCGATATAATTTCTTTACGAACGGCGCCCCATACTTATTCACTGCTAGGCCGCATCTAGTAGAGCAGTTTGCCTTTTATGGCAACTAGGCGCAGTTTCCGGTCAGGCATGACGATTAACTGCAACCGGTGATGAGGCTACAATTCGGGAGTACTGCGCTTTTTGAGACAGTGGAATATCCTTTAGCCATCCTTATTCCCAGCTCCACTCTGGCCCGGAGTGGTTGACGCTTGACAGGGCTCCCGTTATGGATCAAATAGTTTGTTTTTTTTATAAAGGGCGGACTGATCTTTTTCAGCCATGCAAGGCAATCAATCAAGTTATGGGGAATCGATAGGCAGATGGTAAATATTTTTCACTCTGGCAGCCTATTCAGCTGAACCTGGACCTAACGTATTGGCTACGGCTTTTCTTGGGGTGTTCTAGGCGATGCGAAGTTAGGTCTGCTAAACTAATGAGCGATCAACTCAGTGACTCCAACCTTGGCCCAGGTTCGCTACAAAAATTTTCACAGCGATCATCCACTCCTGCAGAGGTTCTGCTACTGAGTGCCACACACACGTTTTTTGTTATTATCTAAAATACTATCTTTTTTAACTTTTTGCAAACCATCTCGTTCAACAAGAGAATATTAGATTTACTGTCAAGTTTTTATAAGTACACATTACAGTCATTCATTAACTGTATTCCATTCAGATTTGAGAAAAATTGGTGGATCGAAATTTTTCTGTCCTCAGAAACAGATTTCTTTTCTGTTACGCTTATAGGATTTCTTTGCCATTGCATGTGATCGCTTTTTGCGCCTTTCATTGCAATACAGATGGTTCGGAGAAAAAACGATGTACAAGAATGAAAACGCTGGCGGTGCGAAAAAGGTGCCTGCCGGATGTTGCGTTAGCCTGGTGGAAAGTGTAGTAGCTGCATGCTTCTTGCTTGATCCCGCAGTGCAGCGCGCGAGAATGCAGCGCAATATTAATCTAACACGCCTTGCACGTGACAGCGAGGTGCCCTCGCGAGAGACGACTTTAAAAACTGGGAGGCTCGACGCGCGCGGTATGAGATGCTTC